>Ga0256841_1000138_pt1 | contig 82292 bp, 66 predicted proteins | sample 356308metaG_FD_185971 | JGI IMG/M metagenome (GOLD analysis project Ga0256841, IMG submission 185971) | Hydrothermal vent microbial communities from Mid Atlantic Ridge, Atlantic Ocean - 356-308 | ecosystem: Environmental > Aquatic > Marine > Hydrothermal vents | place: Atlantic Ocean: Mid...
GAGACCAGGACCGAGGTCGAGGTCGAGATCGGAGCCAGAGTCGTGGTCGGGACCGAGATCGTGGGCGTCGTGGGGAGCGGAATGAAGGATCCAGGGATTCGAGCCGCTCCAGATCTCCACAAGGGCAAAGGGTTCCATCGATTCCAGTCCCCCTTCAGCATCGCAATAGTCAAAGAGTGGCCCTCTTGGTAGACCTGGATGAATTGGAAAGAAGAGCTCAAGAAGATTTTGGGGGCCACCTAAGCGCAAATGGGCTTTTGGAACAACTCCTCCAGGGTCGGCAAAACCCGAGAACAATTGGGTACCAGGGGAGTCTCCCTGAGAATCGTCGTAAGATCCTTCTTTCTCAAGGGTTTGATACCCTGATCGAAGAAGAGGATCGGGCCCGCAAGCTCGTCCGGCTTTCCACGGATGCCCTTGCCCTTTCTTCACGTGTGGATGCAGTTGTCATTGCAAGCACCGATCCGGGACTTTCTCCCCTTGTGGAGTACTTGGCCGGTATGGGGCTGAAAGTCGAAATTGGCTGTTTCGGTTCGATGCCATCGGCTTTTGAAGATGCCCAAGCGAGGGGCGCCAGCCAGGTCGGACTGGGAACAGAATCTGTATTTATCCCCTAAGGATAGTTTTTTGGAATCCCGGGATTTTTTAGAAGCATGGATCTTGGGCTTCCCGACCCCATCTTTTCGAGTATAGTTCGAGTGGATGAAGTCTGGTCTCTTGTTGGGGATTGGACTCCTTGGGGGAGGAAAAAGGGATGAAGGCTACGCGCAACGCAACGATTGCTTTGATCGCATTGGGATTCTTATCTGTCGATGGGAAGGCTCAGGCCACCGTTGCAAAACCGCTTGTGACTCCAGAGGCGGTTTCCCCCTCAACCTCGCCAAAGAAGCCTACATCCAGCAAGCCTCTTCCCTCCCGCCCCACGGTATTTAGGGTTTATCGCAAAAGTATGTCCCGGGATCTTTTTGCTGCTTGTGATGCCAACGGGGATGATCGGATTTCTCTCTTCGAAGCGCTCGATTCCTTGGGGGGGCGCTGCAACCGAAAGGTATTCCATCGAGAAATGGATAAAAACCGAAATGGGTTTGTCACCTTCGAAGAGTTCGATGGCTGGTTCAAAACCCAAAGCTCTTATGGTGGAGAGATCGTCCTTGCCCCAAAAGCCATGAGTCGGTCGAGGTTTGGGATTTCTCGTCTCCTTGAGCTTCCGCCCCCACTCCAGAGGTTTTTCGGGCTTTTGGATATGGATTTAGACGAGCGTATCAGTCCTAAGGAGTGGTCCGCAGTCAAACCTCTCCTGGGGAATCGAGCCAATAACTTTTCGGATCTGGACAAGGACCTCTCCGGTTTTCTCTCCATCCAGGAGCTCAAACCCCTACTCCCCCTGTTGGTCGTATTCGACAAGACCCTAAAGGCCGTTCCAGCCCCCAAACTTCGCCCTCTACCGCTTGGGATGGCTGGAGCCGATCTCAATGCCGATACTCGGCTGGATGCACGCGAGATCAAAAGGGCCTTGGGACGGATTTCGCCCTTTTTGGTCTCCCATACCACAAGGGTTCTACGTGATGCCGACCTTGATGGCGACGGAAGCCTTTCCGGCAAAGAATTGCGTTAAAAGGTTCAGAGGCGGGGGGATTGGATGAAAGACCAGGAAAGTCCGGTAGATTCGTAAAGTCCCTCTTGCTTTCACTCCGATAGAGACACAACCCCTTTTCCTTTTGGGGTGAAGTAGGAGTGCTGCCTGTGACAACCCTCACAATGCTGACAAGCAAGGCCGTGGATTCAAAGCCTTCGGCAACAAACCTGGCTCTTCTGGCCTTTGAAGAGTTGGCGGAGCTTCAGACTCTGGCGAAGAACCTCTCCTTTCTTTCTTACAATGCTGGATTTGCCGGGTTTCGGGCAGGAGAGGCAGGAAGAACTGTTTCGGTTCTGACTCAATTTACCCGTCGAGTTTCTGAGGAACTCCAACAAGCTCATGCCGAGATCCAGAATCTCCGATCCAAAACGTACCGGAAAAATGCTGAACTCCTAGTTCTCCAGCGGAAGGAATGCAGCTTTTGCGCGAGCGTGAATCTTTTGGCGAAGGTTTCCTCAGAGGAAAGAGGGGAGGAGGGAGCCGAAGAGTCTCCTTATGCGGAGCTTTGCCGACTTGCCATCGAGCGGTCAAGGGCCGAAATCGAAAGTGGCTTTTTTGCCATCTTAGGCTTCTTGGATGCTCTTAGAAACTGTTCACAGGATTTGGAGGAGGTCTTGATTCGCATGGAGAATATTGCCACCAGAGTTGCAATTGAGGCCACCGGGATTCGGGATCATGAAACAGATTTTGTGCAGGTCGCCGAAAGGATGCGGAGCGACTGCCGAACTCTCCAGAACATGCTTTTTAAGACAAAACGGGCGATTCGAAATGCACAAAAAGAAAGCCGTTCGAGGATGACAGGATGAAACACGAAACACTCTATCGCAGCGCTCACCGCCGCTGGTTAGCCTTCGGTCAGGATCCTGATCGTCCCGAACAGATTATTGATACAAACCAATTTGTTGTGATCGATGGGGAGGAGGCTCTTTTGATCGACCCCGGTGGATCCGAGGTGTTTCCTGCGATGTTGGGTGCTTTAACAGGAAGGGTGGATCCCAAAATGATCCGCTACATGTTTCTTTCCCACCAAGATCCCGATGTCAGTTCCTCCCTTCCTCTCTGGCGATCGATCGTTCCCGGCGAAATAAGCATTTTCGTTTCCTGGCTTTGGACGGGCTTTGTCTCGCACTTTGATCCGCAAGCCACTTTCCAACCCATTCCAGACGAAGGGATGGATCTTCGCTTCACCTCTGGAAGGTCCTTGAAATTCATTCCTGCGCATTATTTGCATTCTTCCGGAAACTTCTCCCTTTACGACCCTGAGGCCAAAGTTCTTTTCTCTGGAGATATTGGTGCCGCATTGGTTCCGGAAAGTGCCAAGACCAGCTTATTTGTTGAAGATTTTGAGGCACACCTTCCCTACATGGAGGGTTTTCACCAAAGGTGGATGCCTTCAGAAGAAGCAAAGCAGTCATGGGTGCGCCGAGTCCGTGGGCTCGAGATTGATGTGCTCGCTCCTCAGCATGGACTCCTGTTCAAGGGGAAGAATGTCGGGCGTTTCTTGGACTGGTTTTCGGCACTCAAGATCGGGGTTGCTGCTGATCCAACTCCTCAACCCGTGTAGGAAGCTTACGGGTTTTCATGAGATCAGAGTTTGTCCATCAAAGTCCTAGAGAGGGCTTTGGACACCTGCATGGAAAAGGGTTTGGACCCCAGGAACCGGGACATCCTGAGGTCGTAGGTGGCAAACAACTAAGGTTTGGGTTTCCTCCTATGCGCAGCAACAACCGCCCGGTTTCTTTGCTTTAATTTGGGCGGAGACAACATAGTTCTCAATGCCTGATCCTGGGGCCCAGTCTTTGATAAAATTCCTGCTCTCATCCCAAATTTGGATTTGGATATCCTGGAACCCGGCCTCTTCCATCCAGGATTGCAAATCTTTTACGGATGCGGCTCCCGTGATGCAGCCTGTAAGTAAATCCGGATCATTCATCAGTTCTTCGGGAAGGGGTGAAGTTGCAACTACATCAGAAATAGCGAGCCGCCCCCCCTTTTTTAAGATACGAAAAGCTTCTTTGAGAACTTGGGGTTTTCTTGGAGAAAGGTTAAGGACACAGTTGGACATGATGACGTCCACCGAGTTATCAGCTACCGGTAGATGTTCGATCTCACCCAAGCGGAATTCAACATTGTCAAAATTCCCTTCACGGGCTGTTTCGCGGGCCTTTTCAAGCATCTCAGCGGTCATGTCAATGCCGATAACGTGGCCTTTTTTCCCGACTTTCTTGGCGGCCAGGAAGCAGTCTACTCCTCCCCCTGAGCCCAGATCGAGAACTGTTTCCCCTTCTTGCAAGGAGGCTATGGCCTGTGGGTTTCCGCACCCAAGGCCCATGTTGGAACCCTGAGGAATATCTTTGAGTTCTTCCTGGGTATAGCCAAGAAGGTTGGCCACTTGTTCTACATTCAAATCCTTTGTGCCTCCTCCACAACAGTCCGAGGCGGGGCTGCAGGCTCCGCTGGATGAGGGAGCAGGGGCATTTTTTGCTATCTCGGCGTAGCGGTCTCTAACAATGCTATGGACCTGGTTTTCCTTCTGTTTCATTGTGTCTCCTGATGAACAACAGATTTCCTTGCTTTCACGCCCCTCTGTCCCATTTATCCCCAGCATTGAGCCTTGAGTCTAAAAAAGGCTCGTTTGGGCGAGCATCATAGTCATGATTTAAAGAGGCAAGGAGGACTTCCTACGAGATTCAGATGAAAAGGCTCCACGATAGGTTTTTCCCAGGTGAATTCCGCTTCCTTTTTGGAGCAATTCTCTTAGGAAACGGATCAAGAGATTTGAGTTCTTGGGCAAAAGAACCCTTGTTGGTGGAAGGGCATTTTGAGGAATTCGAGCTAGAGTGCTGAGGGAGCAAAAACGCCTGGCGGATCGAGTGAGGTCATGAATAATGGGAGGCAGGAGGCCGATTGCTTGGAGACAGGGGGGCGATTTCCTAATCTTCCCGTAAAAGCTAATTTCAACGAAGGAACGACATGCGGTTTTACTTTTCAATCCTCATTTTCGCTTTTGGAAGCATGGTTGGAAGAGGACTTCCTGCTCAGGAGGCCTCTTTTTTCGACGTAGATCATGGGATCCTCACCCTTAAAAGTGAGGGGAAATATGTTTCTGCCTTAGATCGGTGCTTTCAAGCTCTCAATCATCTGGGGAAGAAGCCATCTCTTGATGGCAAGGAAGAAGCGAGGGCAGAGTATCTTCTGGGTCTCACGGAAAGCCTCGTTGAGGTGACGGACCGGAGAGGGGATTTGATCGAGAAGTTTCGTGACCTCAGGAAGGCCCCCGCTTTCCACAAGCAACCCATTTTGGATGCAGCCCTTGGCCATGCTTTGGCTCGAAACCTTTTCCGCCTGGGAAAGGCGGAAAAGGCCAGAGCTGAAATGCGTGCGCTTGGATATATCCAGGATTTTCAAGTGCTTGGGCCGCTGGACAATGAAAGGGGTTCGGGGTTTCGGCGGCGTTTTTTTCCGGAGGAAGCTCCAGGCAAACCCTTAGATCTCTCGCGCCGGATCCAAGGGAAAAAGCGAGAGGTCGGCTTTCGAAGAGTAAGGCTCTCCAATCCACTGTTTCGGTTGGATTTAGGGTCGAGATTGCGTCCCAACCACCAGGTCCTTGCTTACGCGGTCTTCCAGGTGACGACGGATGAGAAGATGTCTCTGGCCTTGCGTCTTGGTTCTACGGGAAGTTTTGTTGTTTTTGTAAATGGGCAAGAAATTGCGCGGAGGGATATTCAAGAACGCCCACTAAGGCCGGATCAAGATGCAATGGGGTTCCAAACACGCCGGGGACGTAACTTGATCGTTGTCAAACTCTGCACGCAGAGCTCCTCCTTTGCGGCACAAATGCGCTTAACCTTTCCAAACGGGAAGGCTATCCCCGCGAATTGGGATGTTTCCGCCGAGCCCGAGGCTTTAAAAGGAATCCGGGGGTTGGAAAAACCCGCCCCCAAGGTTGCGGTTCGAATTGGAGCGGAGAGTTATCTTTCAGGCCTATTGGCACGTACGAAGAAGCTAACGGTTTCAGATGGGAAGGAGGCTCGTGCGGCGGGGCAAGCCGCCTACCTGCTTGGATACTTGCTGGCCAAAAAGGCTTCCGACGATGAGGCCAATCGAAGGGATCGAAAAGCCGCGCTTCGGGCGACACAGCTCCTCCCTGACTTTGGCCCAGCCTGGTTCCTCTATGCCTACACTTTAATCAAGAGGGGAGCATCTACTGCAGACCGAGAGGAGAATCCGCGATACCATGCCTTGGAAAAGGCTGTTGCAGTTTGGCCCCGCTATGCCGAAGCCATGCGTAACCTGGGAGAGATGGAGCGGATTCTCCGGAAAAATTGGACTCGAGCATCCATGTGGGTTGACAAGGCTCTAGCAATCAATCCCCGTTTCATTCGGGCTCGGATCGAGAAGATTCGAGATTTGGAGGGGCGGGATTTGGACCTCCTTGCTGAAAGAGAATTGGAGCAACTTCTCGAAGATCCCGAGGGAAAGCGTTCCCAAAGCGTGCTGGCACGAGGAGTGAGCTATGCGTTAAACCGGGATCGGATCCAAGAGGCCCTTGTGTATGCGAAGAAGCGAGTGGAATTGGATGCTCGCGTTTCGGCCCAGCAGTTTCTCGCAAGGCTCCTCTTTCGGAGTGGGAAGCGAGCGGAGGCCAAAGCTGTCCTCGCAAGGCTCATGCGGGATCATCCCCAGAACCGAGAGCTTCCTTTTTTCCTCCAGTTTAATCTCCTTGCCGAGGGAGATTTGGATGGAGCCGAACGAACCTTGAATCGGAGACTTGCCATTTGTCCTGAAGACGAACAGGCCTATTTGGGTTTGGCTCGTATCGCTGCAATGAGAGGGCGAACAGACTTGCAGATTAGCTATTTGGAAAAAGCCTTGAGTCTCGATCCAAATTTGAAAAAAGAGAGGAGGCATCTTGAGTTTCTAAAAAAGGGGGAGAAACCTTTTTATGCAGGCTTCGAGTTTGATGGTAAATCTCTGATTGCCCATGATCCGGGGACTCCAAAAGGGGCAAAGAAGGCCGGAGATTCGCACTATTACTTGCTTCGACATACCTTGGTTCGGGCCTATCGGGATGGGACTCAAAGTCGCTATGTCCACTTTGTTGCGAAGATTCTCAACGAGGAGGGAGTGAGGCTCTTCGATACCTATAGACCCCCATTTTTCAGCTCAGATCAGGATGCTCGTATTCTTGAAGCTCGGGTGATTCATCCCGATGGGAGCTCGACCCGCGCTCGTTTGGGGCGTGCCTACTGGGTTGATCTTCCCCCGATCAAACCGGGGGATTATGTGGAAGTCAAGGCCAGGGTCGATGATCGAGAGAGGAGTTTCTTTGGGGATTACTTTGGACTCTCCTATTTGTTTGTTCCCCAGAAGCCTGTGGGAATGTACCACTCCGTCCTGGATTTGATCCTTGAAAAAGGGCGTCGCTATTACTTCCAAAAAGTAGGGGATGTTCCTGAACCGACCAAAAAGCAGCTAGAAGATGGCTCGAGCTTTCTCCGCTATGAAATCCCCGCTATCCCGCGCAGAGAAATTGAGGAGAGAGCACCCAGCCCGCGTGAGAGAGGTCCTTTGCTCCGAGTCTCCACTTATGGGACTTGGGATGAATTTGCTTCTTGGTGGTGGAACTTAATTCGAAAACAAATGGCGCCTACTCCCGAGATCAAAAACAAAGTAGTGGAGCTGACCAAGGATCAAAAAACCTTGGAGGATAAGGTTCGGAAGATTTATGAGTTTGTCGTGACCGATGTGCGTTATGTGGCATGGGAGTTTGGCGTCCATGGTTATAAACCCTATTCGGTTGGATCCATTTTTGGGCGTCGACATGGGGACTGTAAGGACAAAGCCATTCTCCTCAATACGATGCTTTCGGAAATCGGGGTTAAGGCATGGCCTGTTCTCATTCGAGGTGAGAATGTCCGTGAAAAGGATGATTTAACTCTCCCGCTTGTGGAGCACTTCAATCACTGCATTAGTTATGTCCCCAAACAACCTGGCTTGAAGGGCGGGTTCTTGGATGGGACAGCCGAATATCATCCTAAAGGCACCTTGCCACTGATGGATGCGGGGGCAAAGGTTCTTCTCGTTGAAGGTGGGAAGGGGCGCATTGTGCAAGTTCCCTGGACCGACCCTCTCCAAAATCGGGATCAGTACCAGTATTCGATTCAGATCAAAGCCAACGGGGATGCGGATGTGGTGATGAAGCGGTTTCCTCGGCTTAACTTTGGGCCGCCGGTTCGCCAGGTTTTTGGGAATGAAGCCGGTCGGCGCAAGGAGAAACTTGCAGATCGTTTGGGAGCGATTTTTGGGCAGGTGGAGATCACGGACTTTGAATTTTCCAACCTGAAGGACTTAGGGGTTCCCGTTCAATATAGAGTGAACTTCAAGGTCAAGAACTTGGCAGAGAAGATAGGTGATGGTTTTAGGGTGCGGATCGCCTACCGCCCCATCCGCCTTGCCCGTTTAACAGCAGCTTCCAAGCGTAAGTTTGACATGTTGCTCAATCCTCCCAGCGGAAGAGATGTGGAAATCCGTTATCTCGCACCCAAAGGGTTTGAGTGGGATGGGATCCCCAAGGGGGAAAAGATCAATTTTCCCGGATTGGGCGGCTATGAATGTGTCTTGGAAAAGAATGGAAAATCACTAGTGGTCCGCCGATCATTCCAAATGGATGTTCAACGTGTGCCGGCGAAGCGCTACTCAGAACTACAAAATTTGTTTGAAAAAACTGAAAAGGCGGAAGGCTTGGACCTGAAACTAAAGCGGAGTCATTAATTCAAATGCCTTCGGGAACCTCTCCAGCCAAGTTGGACTCGGAGCTTTCTACAAAGCCCTCCCGAGTTCTCATTCTCATTCCAGCGATGAATGAAGAACAAAGCTTACCCGAAGTTTTTGAGGCCTTGGTGAAACAGTTCCCTCCAAAAGACATCCTTTTGGTCGACGATGGTTCCTCGGATCGGACACCTGAAATCGCTGCCTCTTATGGGTGTAAGGTTGTCAGCCATATTCATAATCTGGGCTATGGGTCTACCTTGTTGACGGGTTATCACTACGCGCTGCTTCACGACTATGATTATGTTGTGCAGGTGGATGGAGATGGCCAGCATCCTCCTGCTCTCATTCCCAGGCTGCTGCAACCCGTGATTCAAGGTGATTGTGATGTGGCCATTGGATCCCGCTACTTGGAGGGAAAGTCTCCTACTGGATGGTTACGCCGTTTGGGTGCACTTCCTCTTTCTCTTGTTGCGAGTCTTTGGATTGGATCCAAAATAACGGACCCTACCTCCGGATTTCAGGCCCTTTCCAAAAAGGCTATCCTGGAGTTGTGTACGGATGGTTTCCCTGATGATTATCCAGACATTGATGTCCTTATTCATCTTCACCGCAAGGACATTCGAATTCGAGAGATTCCTGTGGTAATGAAACCGAGGGTGCATGGTCAGACGATGCACGGAGGCTGGAAAGCACTTTATTATTATTACCGAATGGCTGTCTGCTTGCTTTTGATGCCCATCCGCCGGAACTCTCCTTACCGAAGGCAGCGTCCCATGGATGATCATCCCTTGGATAAGGGATCTTTGCGGGGACTCTATTCGTGATGTTCGCATTAATTCAGGCCGCGGGAGAAGTGGGGGATGTCATCCCTCCAAGGCAACGGTTGGTCGCTATCCTTGTTTCGATTTTGATCCTATTGGGTGTTCTAGAGCTTGTAAGGCAACGAAAGTTGCGTGAAGAATATTCTGCTCTTTGGGTCTTAACGGCTTTGGGCCTCTTAGTTTTAGCGCTCAACTATCGCATCCTTGTTTGGCTTACTCATCTGATTGGAGCGGCCCTTCCTACAAGCACGCTTTTTTTTGGCGGTTTAATCTTTCTGATGCTGCTTGCGCTCCAGTTTTCAGTGCGGCTCTCAAGGCTGACCTATCGCTCTCGCTCGCTGACACGAAGAGTTGCTCTTCTTGAAGAAGAGCTGCGCGAGTTGAAACGACGTATTCCCGATGAAGAGGATATGCTCGAGGATGATGGGCGACCCTAAGCCTGAAAAAGGAACGAGGCCATTCAATAGGGATCGTAGGAGGGGAAGGATCCCTCCCTTTCGGCAAGGACAGGCTCTGCTTGTCTCATGGTTGACCCAGGACCTCCTGGGAAGGGCCCGGCGGTCAGGAAAGAAGGGGACCTCTTCCTTGACTCCGACTCTGTTTTCCCAGGGCTTCTTAACGTTTGCCTTTGCAGCTTTGACCTACCAAGAGGTTGAAACCACTGCTTTTCTGGCTGGTAATATGGCTTTTGCCATCGTTCTCACTTTGATAGCCATGTTGGGGGAGGTGCTGGGAAAGGACCGGAGGAAGGCTGATGAAGACTTTGTTTTAACGAGTCCGATTCCAACCTTCGTTTTTAACTCGGTCAAAATGGTACATTCACTCCTGCTCCTTCTCCTCTTCCATGTTGGATTGGTGCTGGCCCCTGCCATCCTGGGAATGTGGAACAGTGGTGTTGCCTATGTTTGGGCTCTCCCTCTAGTCTCCCTTCTTCTTGTGGGAGGATTGGTTGGGATCCTTGCATCACTGATGGAGCTAATTCATAAGCTGCGGGGTCCTTCGGCGCTTGCTTCCTTTACGAGCATAGTTCAGACCTTTTTGTTGTCAGGCTTATTTTTAGGCTCTCTGTTGGGTTTGCAGGCCATGTTCCAGGGTGCCCAAAGCTTTCCAGGGGGGCGAACTCTTTTGCATTCTCTTCCGCCCTATTGGGGGGCGAGGCTGGCTCAGTGGATTGTGGATGGCCGTGATCCGGGAGTGTTTGCCTGGTTGCTTGTTGGTTTATTTCTTACGCCTTTTTTGATCCAAGGTATGACTTCGGTTCTCCCCCTGCGGCCGGGGGAAGGGCCGCAGAAACGAATGAGGATTCCGGTATTGGCTCGTCTTTTTGGAGTGGGTGCCGCTGATAAGGGGATTCTTCAATACACCCTTATCCTATTGGGGCGCGACCAAGCTTACCGGCTTCGGGCAATCCCTCTGCTTGGGCTTCCCGTCGCGGTTGTATTACTGGCCATGCATGCAGGAATTTCAGAGCAAGAGATTCCCTTTTTTTTTGCCTTAGTTCATAACCTTCCTTTGGCCTGGTTGCCTTTTCTCCTCCACTTCGTTCCCTATGCAACGGATCACGAGGGATCATGGCTGACCAAGCTTGGGCCGGAAGATCCCCTTCGGACGGGTCGCCGAGGGGTTCTCCTCTCCTTTGCCGTTTGGATGCTTCGCCTCCAATTCCTGTTGTTCCTTTTGGACTTTGGGTTCCGGGGGTTCGGACCGGCTCTTCTTACAAGCTTGTTGGGTCTGGGGCTGGCATTTACGATTCTTCCTTTCTTAGTGGCGTCAATAAAAGAGCTTCCCTTTTCACAGGATCCTGCCGATCTGAAGCCCCCCGAGCTGGGTGGAGGTCCCATGCTCCTTGCTGTTCTCATACCGGTTCTTGCGTTGGGATTGGAGGTCATCCCCAAGGGATTGGGAGCCTTGCTCTGTGCTCTTTTATTGGTAGTCGGAAGAACGTTTGTGGCGAGGAGTTTTCGTCTGGGAAAAAAGAGGTCATGAGTCAGGAAAAGGAGAAAAAACAGGATCCCAAATCGGCCCTTCGACGAGAATTTATCTCAATTCTTTTGATGTATGTGGCCCTTACCGTTCTTCCTTTCCTTACGGGGTTTGCTTGCAGCGGTTCTCTGTGACAGAATGTGCGGGGTGAGGGGGAGGACTTTTTCCCCTGGAGGCGACAGATGTCCGCAAACCAACGCTTAGATTCGTCTGAATCGATGACCACCCAATCCGAATCGGGTCAAAACCTGGAGTGTGTTTTGAAAGGGCAGGAGGGTTCGCTCAAGGGCAAAGCCAAAGAAACGCCCCTGGTCCTTTCTCCAAAGGGTTCTTTGCCCATCATTGCCCAGAATTCCTCCAAGGGGAAAACGAGTCCTGCTCTTGGTGGCTCCCCGGACCGTTACCAGGAAGTGCATCCCCTCATCCAGTTGTAAGCGGTCAGCCCTTATGGAGCATGTTACTGTTCAGAAGTTTCCGGGTCATGCGCCTAAGCCTCATTCCTGTGATTCGGAACAAGGTATCCATGAATCTTAAGGCCAGCTCTGAGTGTCGCTGACGTAACCAGTTGAGGCCGTCCTTGGGTATTGCGATTAGGTCTGTGGGTTCGAGGCATGTGATTTCTAAATCATGAGGAAGTCCCACCAGAGCGGAGACTTCACCAAAGATTTGGCCGCTCCCTGCAATCTCAATGGAAGCAAATCCCTCTTGCCGCCCTGGCCCACAAAGCTTGACAAGCCCCTTTTCTACAATGAAAAGGCTTTTTGCTTCGTCCCCTTGTCTTGCGATTACGGCACCAGCCTCAAGAGAGCGGCGGTGAGCCACGGATGCAATGGCCATGAGATCTAACTGATTGAGACGTGAGAAGGCAGGAAGCTCCCTGAAGGTCTGAATCAGATCATTGATGAGTTCCATTGAGATGCGTTGAAAAAGCTTAACGCGAAGTCCGGAGAGTCCTTCGAAGCGAATCCCTGCCACGTATCGGGGTCCGTCGGTTCCATTGTCGGAAGGAAAAACCCAGCGGACGATTCCCTGGACCTCTAAGTCGGGATCATTTGGGGTTGGGCGAAAACGGGCTTCGATGTTTGTTCCCACAAAAAGGGGGTGCCTTCCTTGAACCATGATCCCACCCGCGCTCATGTTGAGGGCTTGGTAGGTCCGTATCTGTCCCGTTTGAGGATGGGTGATTTGGATCGGGAAGTGAACGCCGACCCTTTGGTCTTTACGTTCTTTGTTTTCCAAGATCAGGCCTCTTGACTAAAATCGTAGATATAGGAGATGGCTTCCTTGCGAAGGATTGCGTAAGGGAGTTTTTCGAGCCGTTGGAAGTCTTTCCCCATTCCATGGTCGAACCCTCGGATCGTGCAATCCTCCATGACAAAGAATCGGTTCTCAAGGGCTTGGGCTTCATAAGCCCCAGGTCGAATTAATCCTGTGAATTCCAAATTCACGGCTCCGTGGTGAAAGGCTCGAATTCGGATGGATTTATCGCTAACCCCCTCGGAGGCAAGCGCTTTCTGGTAGAAGTCTCCGGAAGTTTCCACTAACTCATGGGCAAGAACGATCTGGTTCAGGTTGATGTGCACTTGGGGGGTTCGGATTGTTTCTCCTCGTGCAAGGTCAACCATTGTTGCACCCGAGATGACCAAAAAGTTCCTTCCATAGGTGTTAAGGAGTTTGCTTAGGCGATGGAATTTCCCCTCAACCTTTCCCTTGATGAGGAAAGCTTTGGTCAAGATGACATCCTCGATCATTTGCGATATTTGGTTTCTTCCATTCGCCATGCTGCTGTCCCTTCATACTGAAATGATGGCCACCCTTGCATTCCCAAGATTTCGGAGGTTTTCGGCCATCAATCTTCTAAAACTTTGAGGGCTTCCCCTACCCCATAAAAAGAACCTGTGACGAGGATCCCCCTCTTGGGTGATTTCGCCAGGATCTTTTTTACTGCTTCTTCGATAGAGCCGGTGGTTTCAAAAGGGATGCCCCGATGTTCAAACCACCCAGCCATTTTTTTGGGGTCTTGGCTTTGCTTTTCACAAAGCGGTGCCCCGTAGGCTTTATCGACGAAGGGGACTAGGGAGCCTAACCCCTCCTGCCAATGCTTGGTATCCGCAATAGCGAATACCAAATCAAAAGGAGGTTCAGGAGCTTGTTCCCCATGACTGGTCTTCCCGAAGATCTTCCGGAGATCTCGGCCCAAGGCAGCCAGAGAGTCGTTGGTGTGGGCCCCATCGAGGAGTGCGGTCCTCCCACCCTCGAGCCTTAGGATTTGGAATCGTCCAGGGGGATGGAAACGTTTGAGCGATTCCACAAGGGTGTCAGGGGAAAGTCCTTTGGTCTGTCTCCTTTCCCAAAGGGGGGTTTGTTGAAAGAGAAGGAGAGCGAGGGCAAAGGAAAAAGCTTGAGTTTCCGTGTGGATAGGAAGTTTCAATGGCTTCGGGCCAAGGAAGGGGTGGCTCAAGAGCATTCCCCCGATTCCTTGGTCGAGGATGTTGCATTTGAATTCGGCGGTTAGTGGAATCAGAGGGGCTTGGACATGCTGGGCTTTTGTCTGGAGAATGGCGGCTGCAGTTCCTGTGAGCCCCGAGACACAGGGAACTCCCGGGCGCAGGATACCTGCCTTCTCGCAGGTTATGTCTTCGATGCGGTTTCCCAAGGTGCTTGTGTGTTCTCGTTCAATCGAGGTGATACAGCAGGCATGTTTTGGGACTGCGGTGGTAGAGTCCAAGCGTCCTCCCAGGCCTACTTCCAAAATCACGAGATCAGGGTTCTTCTCGGCGAAAAAGGAGATGGCTACAGCCGTAAAGGCTTCAAACCAGGTTTGGTTGTCGATGAAATGATCCGCGACGCGTTCTAGGTGGGGAATGAGAGCTTTTTCGGGGGCCATTTCTCCATTTAGGAGGATTCGTTCTCTCACATTTCGCACGTGTGGGGAGAGGTAGACTCCTACGGATGCCCCTATTGAGCGGGCGAGTGCTCCCGTCATACAGGAGACGGTCCCCTTCCCCTTGCTTCCACCAACCTGGACGACGCATTGAAGTTTTTTTTCAGGGTTTCCAAGCCTTTTTAGGAGAGTTTCCATCTTACAGAGATCGAAACGATAATTCCTTGTCACCGGAGCTTTCTCGTAGTTTGTTAGGTTTGATAGGCGTTTGAAGGCTTTGTCAAATGCTTTAGTGCTCACTACTTCACTCCCCCCACTCCAAAGGGCCTTAATGATGAAACCTTGCTCAATTTGCCGATATATACAGTATGTGGGTGAGTCTGCTTGGTATTTCTCCTGGACCTTGTTGAAAAAATCCAGAATGGGAGAAATCAAGGAATGTCGTCCTTTTTAAATGAGGTGGAGCATGGGGATAAGCCACCAAGTCAAGGTGTTTGTCTTTAGGGTCTTGGGGAGCCAGGTGGATTTTCTCCTGGTTCGAAAATGGCCCATTGTTGAGCATACCTTCGGGCCGGTGCGGGGAACCATCAAGGTGGAAGAACGACCAAAGGAGGCCGTTCTAAGGGAGGTTCGAGAAGAGACAGGTTTGATTCAACCTGCCCATCTTATCGATCTCCACCATGTGTCTTCTCTTGTTTTTGGGGAGGAAGCTCTTTGCGAATGGGAATTTGGATATCAAGTTTCCCCACTAAGCCTGGCAAAAGAAATCGAACCTCGTGGGGAGGTGGTAGATTCACTCTGGGCTGGATTTGATCGGGCTTTTGATTGTCTGGAAATGCCGGAGGATCGTTCCGCCCTTGTCCGGCTGAAAATGACTCTGGAGGCGGGTTGAGAATCCGCAATTAGGGGGGCTTTTTCATCCAAGACTCGCAAGAAGGGGCGGCTATGATCCGCAGCCGTGTTTGCCGAGATCATAGTTGAACCGCTTTCGATCCTTTTCCTCCTTTTGGTGGGGGGAGGAGTCCTCCTTTGGGCAGGGGCTGAGATCCTCGTGAAGGGAGGGGTTGGTCTTGCGAGGTCGTTGGGGTTTTCTCCGATCTTGATTGGATCAACAGTTCTCGCGTTTGGTACTTCGGCTCCAGAAGGTTTTGTAAGTTTCATGGCTCTTCTTGAGGGAAGGGGAGGGGTCGCGGTTGGGAATATCCTGGGTTCAAATGTTTGCAATTTAGGCTTAGTCCTGGGGGCAACGGCTCTTCTTTGCCCCATGAAGATCTCCCGGACGATCCTCTTTAGAGAGCTTCCCATCGTATTTTTTTCAAGTCTTCTGTTCTGGGGATTGCTTGCCAGGTTGGGTCTTGGTCGGGCAACGGGGGTGATTTCCCTGTTGGCATTTGGGGGAATCTATCTCTACTTGGTTCGGGAATCACGGATCGCTCTTCCCCCAGGTTTGGAGAAAAAAGGACCTGAGAGCAAGCTTGGACGGGATCTTCTTCTTGTGGGAGGCGGTTTGGCTGCTCTTGCTTTGGGGGGACATCTTTTTGTTGAGGGTGCAGGTGGCTTGGCCCATCGCTTTGGGATGCCCGAGGAGATGATTGGTGCGACAGTGATCGCTTTTGGGACCAGTCTTCCAGAGCTTGTCACTTCATTGGTTGCCGCAATCCGCGGGGAAATCGATCTCAGTCTCGGGAACCTTCTCGGGAGCAATCTGTTCAATTTGCTTTTGGTTGGAGGGGCTTTGGGAGTCTTTCAGCCCATCCCCGTGTCAGAGCATGTCCTGTTCTTCCTGATGCCTATGGTGGCCGGGATTACCCTCTTGATTTACCCTTTGTGTCTTCTCCCATCCCCGAGAATGACTTTGGGTCGTGTTGGAGGGGGGATCCTTGTTTTGGTCTACATCGTTTTTCTTGGGTTAGCATAAAGCATGGCATTTCTTCCCCGTATTGGTATCGATTTGGACCTGGACCATGATGGCCGAAGATGGGTCTATAAGAATCCCGTGACTTACCATAAGGCTGTGCTTCGAGCAGGGGGCATCCCGGTTTTTCTGTGCCCTGACGATCCAAGGCCTGCCGAAGGAATTGTCGATGGCCTTGATGGGGTTCTTATGACCGGAGGCGATGATTTCCATCCTCGCATTGTGAATAGGATTCCCGGGAAAACGCCGATGACGCTTTTGCCTGTGAGACGGGAGAAGTTTGTCTTGCGCCTCATAGAGGCAATCCTGGAGAAGGATGTCCCTTGTTTAGCTGTTTGCCTCGGAAGCCAAGCTTTGAATTTAGCCTTGGGTGGAGATCTTGTTTTGGATCTTCCTAGCGAATACCCGGGGGCTCTGGACCACTCCGGGGGAAAAAGGCACCTTGTTGTCCCTGAACCAAAAAGCTTTTTAGGTCGTTACTGGAAAATGCGTCCCCAAAGGCTCAAAAGTCATCATCATCAAGCCGCCAGGAGATTGGGGCAAGAGCTTGCCCTTGAGGCCCGGGGTGAAGATGGTGTTTTGGAAGCTTTCCGGCATCCCGGTAAGCGCTTCCTCTTTGGTGTGCAATGGCATCCAGAGCTTCAATATGAAAGCTTGGGGGGGCATCCGTTATTGGATGCTTTAATTTTCACGAGCCAAGGCAAATCGCTGGAAGCATTTTTTAAATCAAAACAATAAAGAGGGTTTGTGTCGCTAAAGAACCATTTGAAACCTCCTTCCGTTTCCATCCGAAGGAAACGGGAAGGACGCAAAAAGAAAGGAGCCCGGGGAGCATCTATCCGCATAGGGGTATTGATCGTTGCCGTAGTCTTGCTCGGGTCCATTATTTTTGGAGGTTTGGGGAATCTGCTGAATCCTCGGGAAGATACTACCCTTATCACTCCACCCCGGAACCAGATCCCCCTTGATGCGGGTTATACGGTTCCCGTTCCCGAAATTGACCCTTCTTTGTTTAAGGATGTAAGAGAAGAGACTTCTGCACAAAGATATATCAACGAACCTAAGCCTTATTTGCAACTTCTGCGGGCAGCCATCAAATTGGTTCCAGGCTCCCTGCGAGAGATGGGCCTTCCGGATCGGCCAGTCCCTATCTCCCTCCTCCAGGGAAACCCGGATAAATACCGAGGCGCCCCCCTCTTCTATGAAGGTGAACTTCTTAGTTTGAGGCCTCCGGAAAAGGTTCCAGGTTTAGAAAGTTTTGAGGTCACGGAAGGTCTGCTCCAGACTGATTCCAAGGAGAATGTCCTTTTTGCGATTATTGAACCTGCTCCCAAGGACATTCACCCAGGGAGTCGAGTGCGCATAGAGGGTTTTTTCTTCAAGCTTCGTGATGAGAACTTCCCATTCAAGGTAAAAAAAGCTCCGTTCTTGGTAGGGGCCAATTTGAAGCATGCCTTCAAGGAATTCCCTCCGGTAAAAACCCTCGATAAAAAGATCCTCGGGCAAATCCGGGATAAGAGCCTCCGAGAAGCAAAAACCATTGAAGACCTCCCTTTCTTTCATCTTGCTTCCTGGATTATGAACCAGAAAGATCGAAAGAATTGGCCCAAGGAAACCCCGGAACTTACTCGGAAGATTGCTGTCCATATGGCGCAGGCTGATGGGACGATTCCCCGGGGCAAAATGTTCAAGATCATTGCAAACCTCCTTTGGGTGCAGGTAATTAAGGCTGAGCCGAATCCCCTTAAGGTTTCTTTCTGGTCCCGGGTTTGGCTCTACCACCCCACGATTGGCACCATTGCTTTAAAAATCCCCGGGAAGCTTCCTCACAATTGGAAAACCGGTGACGAGGTCGTTGCTTATGGGGTTTTTATGAAGAGGATCTACTACGAGACGGGAGCCTCCCGAAAGGAGTGGAAATATCGGTTTCGGATCATCCCCTTCTTCGTTGCCGATCAGCTCTATTATTTGAAAGTGATCGATAACCCCCTCAACCAAATCTTGCGAATCTTTTTCGTGGCCCTTACGGCTTTTTTGGTCTTGGCTTTGATGATTTTAGCAGTTCGGGATTCCAAGGCGGATAAAGAAATTCGAAACCGCCTTCGCGCAAAGAAACTCAAGCGGATGCGAAACCGGATGGGAGAGTAGGAAGGATGAGTTGGGAACTCTCCTTTCCGAGTCGGAGGGAAGCGCAAACTCAAGTTGAACTTGGTTGCGATAGGTTTGGGGAACTCATCCACTGGCTCCGGCAACGGGAAGGACGTTTCTACCTGGTTGTAGATGAAAGTGTTCTCCTTTTTCATCCCCATCGCTTGGCCCCCCTTAAGGAAGAGGCCTTGGGAGTTTCGATTGTTCCAGGAGGGGATCGCTCAAAAAAACCTTCCAAATTGGCGGAACTCTGTTCTGAGATGGCGGAGGTTGGGCTTGGGCGGAGGGATGCAGTTGTTGTGGTGGGGGGAGGGAGCATCCTCGATTTAGGTGGGTTGGCTGCAGCTTTGTACCTCAGAGGGGTGTCCCTCATTCAGGTTCCAACGACCTTCCTCTCCGCTGTGGATGCTTGTCTTGGAGGGAAATGTGCCGTAGATCTCCCGGAAGGGCGAAACCTGATGGGGGTTTTTCATTTTGCAGAGAAGCTTTTGGTGGACCCCCTTTTCTTAGGAACGCTCCCCCCTTCCGAATTCTCCAACGGCCTCGGCGAAGTGGCAAAGTATGGACTCGGTTTTTCCGAAGGGCTGATGGATTGGCTTCTTGCTCTTCCACCTCTTGGTCCTTCATCGGATCCGGTTTTACTGGAAGACCTCGTGGGGAAGTGTCTTCGAATTAAGTCCGAAGTGGTGATGCGGGATCCTTGGGAGAGGGATGGAGTTCGTCGTACCCTTAATCTAGGGCACAGTCTTGCGCATGCCCTTGAGGCTTTTTCTGGACCGGGAAGGATTGGTCATGGAAGGGCTGTCGGCTTGGGTCTTCGGGCAGAGTTGCGTATGGGGGGGCTTCCTGCAAGGGAGCGGAGGAAAGCAGAGGTTTTCTTGGATCATTTAGGCCAGGCATCTTCCCTTGTAGAGGTTTTCTCTCGTCCTCCTGGAGTCAAGGAACTCGAACCTTTCTTTTTGCGAGACAAGAAAACTGAGGGGGCATTCTTGTTCGAACCAAGAATTGAAACTCTAGGTTCATGTTCCATGAAGCGAGTAGATCCTGTCTTGCATTTGAAAGATCTTCTCAAAAGTCTTTAATCGCTAGTGAGGACCCGGTTCTGGGTCCTCCAGGTTCGATTGCTGCTGGGAGCAATCCTTTTCTTGGCTTGCTCACTCAATTCCCCCAAGGGCTCTATCGTTTTCTTGCTAGGGTCTTATGGAGAAACCGACTAAACCGAGATTTCTTTTTTTCGAGAGCTGTCTTTTGTGGGCCTCGTCGAGTTTCGGCCCTTTTTCTCCAAATCCGGAATGAGGCGGCATTCACAGAGTGACTCAAGGGCTTCTCGATAATTGTTGAACTCTTGATCCCAGGAGTGTTCGTTCAGGAATCTTTTTGCCCTCCTCGCCATGGCTTGAGCTTCGGCAGGATGTTCGTAAAGGAATACAAGGTGGTTGGCAAAAGTCTCGATGTCGCCGTCTTCAAAATAGAGAACTTCTCCCTCCTGAAAGAGGGTTCGCATGATCTTGGTGTTTACCGTCACGATGGGCAGGCTCATTGCCACATATTCCGGGACTTTGAGGGATAATGCTATGTCGATGTGGACATCCATATGAGGTGTGAAGGTCCCAACCGAAGAATGACTCATGACTTCGGGAACTTGTCGGAGATCAATGGAGGGCCGAATATCCAATCGATGGGAAACTCCTAATTCCCCTGCCAATCGTTCGAGTGCAGCAAGGGGTTCTCCTTCTCCATCGGCAAGTTTGGGGTGAAGCACCAGGCGAATCCCCGGTATTCGGTCTTGGGCCATGGCCAAAACTTTGACTAGCTGATCCGGGCCGTGTCGGTCGGAAACCGTTCCCAGGTAAAGGAGTCTGAATTCTTCAGGATCTTCTGGTCCTTTCCAGGGATGCGCCCCCTCATTGAAAAGCTCTGTGTCGGGAGCGTTAAGGACAACTAGCGAATCTTTCTTTTGGCAGGTTCCGCGACCAATGGCGATGTTTTGAAAAATGGAGGTCGCAAAGATCACTTTATCAGCAAAAAGATGTGAGGCTATCTCTTGGACACGAAGGGGAAAAATCATGGGGTGGTTCAAGTTGCAGTGGAATTTACTGGCATACACCTCTGGCATCAGGTCGTGAACGTCCAGAACTATTTTGGTTCCGAACACCTTTGGGATCAGGGCGCTGAATACTAAAAAGTCGGGCATGTTGTGGACATGAACGACATCGAAACGCTTGTGAAAGGTTTTTTTTGTCAGGTGCCAGAAGGCGAGGAAGAGAAAGACAAAGTACTCGAATAGATAGCGAAACGTTCCGCCTCGTTTGCGATCCAGGGGGGCTCGAACCAGGTGTACACCTTCAAGGATTTCCTTCTTGGGGAGGCCCTTTCCCCTAAGAGCAATGATCTCGACATAGTGTCCTAATTTGGCCAGTGATTCGGCATATCTCCGAACCCGAGCGTCCTTTTCGTAGTACGCATGGACCACCATTCCGACCCGGATCTTCCTATGGGGCTTCCCTTGCTTTGTTTCTTCAGTTTTCATCAATCTTTTGTTCGAGGATTGTTCCACAGAGATTGAGCAGGTCCAGGACTCTTTGATCCCAGGAGTCATTGTGGACAGCCGCTTTACGCAGCTTGGCTTTTTCCTCGTTGCGATCCTTGTCCAGAGCGATTTGGATGGCTTCAAGGAACTCCTCTGGGTTCTGAGCGATTCTCACAATGTTTTCGTAGCGATGGATTTCTGGGAAATCCATCGTCACCACGGGTAAGCCGAGCGCAAGATATTCCTTAAGTTTGATCGGGTTGCAGTTTTTGATCCAGTCGTTTTTCTTCCATGGCATGATGGCAACGTCGAAGGCTGATCCAAGTTTGGGGATTTCCTCAAAGCTTCTGGGGCCTAACCACCTCACATTTGGAAGCTCTGTAATGCTCTCCAATGAGCTTGTTGCATCTCCAATCAGCAGGAGTGTGCCCTGGGAAAATCGTTGAGCGATTTTTTTTAGAAGGGAGAAGTCAACCAGATGTTCTCGCAGCCCTCCAAACCATCCAATGATAGGCCTTGGCAAGTCCTTTAATTCCTTTGGCAGTTCAGATGAGGGGACCTGTTTGAAATGATTTGTATCAACCCCATGATCGAAAAGGATTGCTTTGTCGCCGCATAGGTAGCTCTCTTCTTCCATGAGAGCTTTGCTGACATAAAGGACGATGTCAGCTTTTTCCATTAATTCTTTTTCCAGCCTTTCGATGTATCCCCCATCGGCTTCTCCAAAGGCGGAGTGTTTGTCCGAGCGGTTATAGATCAAGCAGTCCATCGGTTCATCGCGAAGAACCTCCATGGCGGTTGGTACCGTGACAAAATAAATGGGGTTTTGAATCCTATTCTTTTTCTTTGCCAGGTTGACTTGAGCCCTGATCATCCGGGCATTGAGAGCCCGCATTTTTGGCGAGCCATAGAGAGGGAGAAGGATAGGGCTGAGTACATGATATTTGGGAAGGTGGGGTAGCGGCGTCTTTAGAAACTTGGCCATACTTTTGGCCTTACGAAGAATCCGCTTGAGAAAGCCGCTACTCTTTCCCGGAGTTGGCATGCGCATACCAATACTATTGATTAGTAAAACTTCCCTCGTTTCAGCAAGGCGCGTCATAAGCTGAAAATCGGAATGAGCCCGGTTGTGATACCACCAATCCAGCCCGCAAAAACAGACAAAGGGTCGGTTGGCACAAGAATCCATCCGCGTGCTTAAGATCGCCTCTCCCATCTTCGGCTTTTCACTCATTCTGTGAGTTGTGCTTTCCAGAATTCCCCCATGCTTCTTGGAAGAGGTTTCTTGGTAGAAAATCCCCCATATCCTACCCTTGGCTTCTCGACTTCCTAATAGGATCCACTTAACCCGATCTCACGAATAAACCGGATAAGGGAGATCCTGTTCTCAGTGAAAAACGCCTGGTAGATCGGGGGAGGGTCTGAATAATGCGGGATGGGTCATGCAAAAGCCCGAGAAGAACATGGTCGCTTATCCTCTTTGGGGAGAAAAGCGGAAAAAGAGGCTTCGATGGAGGCCTTCCAAGTGCCGAAACACTATAGATATGGAAGAACAACTAAAGCATCTTGACGGGGATTTGGAGACTTCCTCTTCTGCGGGGAGGACTTTCACTTGGGCTTCCTTCTTCCTGCTGTTTTTTGTTTTGGAGCCGTTTTTGGAACTAGAGGTCCGCCTTTGGTTTTCTTCCTCTAAGCAAAACTCTGCGGCACTGATCGGTTTTGTTGGAGCCCTTTGGATGTTGCTTGGCAGGCGCAAGGAAGTGTTCGGGAAACCGGGTCGGTCTCGGAACTGGTCGGTGTTCTTCTCTGCGCTGTTCATCGGATGTCTCTGGTTTTCGCTTCTAATGGATGTCCGCTCTGGTGTTGCTTTTTTCTCCATTTTGCTCCTTTTTTCTTCCCTCCACTATCTATTTGGGTTCCGCTTTGCCCCTTCGACCCTTTTTGCGGGACTCTTTCTCCTTGCCACAGTTCCGATCCCAGGTGGGTTCATGGCAAAAATGGGACAGGTTTTAGTGGAAGCTGCGGCCGCCTTGGCTTTCGGGATCCTTAGGCCCTTCTATTCGGGTCTCGACCTTTTGGGTTATAGCTTGGTTCTCCCCTCTGGGGCGGCCGTGGAAATCGTAGATGATTGCAATGGTTTGGCCGGGATTCTCCTCTTTCCCATTTTAATCTTGACCCTCCTTGCCTTTTGGAGAGTGAGAAGTTGGAAGGTCGGGGGGCTATTCCTTGGACTTTCTTTTTTGGCCGCGTTTGGAGGGAACCTCCTCAGGATCTTGCTCACAGCATTCTTCGAGTTCCAGGGTTTATCTTGGAATCATTCTCCCGTTTTTCATGAGGTGCTGGGATTGGTCAGCTTGGCGCTCTTTTTTATTCCTTTGGCTTGGCTTCTTTACAGGTTCAAAGGTCCAGGATGCGAGGGGGAGAAGCCATGAGAACCCGAATCGTATTTTTCCTAATTCTCCTTTGTGGGAGTGGCTTAGTTTTAGGGGAGCGTTTTTTTTCTTCTTCAGGTGATGCGCGTTTTGACTTTCCTGCCTTGGGGGAGTCCATCGCTGAGCTTTTTCCAGGCCCACAATGGGTTGAGGATCGTTTTCAGCCCAGCCCTCTGCTCCCCAAAGACTATATTCTTTTTGTCACTAAGGAAGGAGAGACCCCCAAACTCTCGATCTATCTAGGGTATTATCCAGGGATCATCTTTTTGGGGGAACAACCTCATGATCCTGAAGTTTGTTACCAGGCCCAGGGTTGGGATCTGGCAAAGCATCGAAGCGTTGAGGCCGTTCCCATGGGGGAAGGGAAGGTTGCCTATGTCCAGCGTTTGGAGGTTGCTTATGGGGAGGAGCAACGTGAAGTGGTGTTTTGGAGGCAAGAGCCTGGGCGCATCCCCGAAAAAGAGGAGAGCGGAATCGTAGCTCTTGGGAGAGATCTTGTTGGAAGGGTTGGGAGGGGAAGGCGGGACTACGCTTGGGTCAGGATCGAAAGCGATCCTGGCTTTCTACCAAGACCCCTAAATGATGTTTGGAAAGCCCAGATCAGAGCTCTGATCTTAAGAGTCTCCTCATGCTTTGGTGATTAAGAGCCCAAACCATTTCTATGACCATTCGGTCCGCTGGATGAATGACCTGGCAACAACAACGAGGCGTTCTTTCTCCCAAACATGGTGGTTTCGGATCCCCTTTGCGTTTCCCGAGCTTTAAGGCGCAAAAGGGATCGATGGCCTTTTTGCAAAAGGAGAATTTGGAATAGCCTTGGCATAGCCCTTTTGGGCGAAGCCTTCTTCTTTAGGCCGTTCATGCAAGCCTTATCAGGAGCAAGGCATTTCCCCATCTCTTGTTCGTGAATCCATCGGGTTAATAGGGATGAGGCCCACATGCTTTTGAAAGACCCAATGGCTGCTTGGGGGCTTCAGCATTGGTTCATGGGGCATGGGGATTTGAAGGTGCCGGGGTTGGGGTTTTTAGGATGCGAATCAGCGCCTTTTCTTTTTAAATGCCAAGAGACTCATTCCTGCCAAGGTTGCGCCGAGGATGGCGAGAACCAGGGTTGAACTTGGTTCGGGAGTAGGGCGGCCAGGATTGCTGTGGCCATAAAGGGTCGATGCTCGATTCATCCTGCTCGTCTTCATTTGGGACGGAAGGGCAGGAGTCAAGATAAAGAGCAGGAGGGTTACTGTGATGATTTTATTCATTTTGGGTGATGATACTTAGGTCGGACAATTACGGAACAAGAGGGCCTTTGCTCTAAGAGAAAGAAATCTGCCAATTCTCTTCCCAAGCTGAAAGAACCCCCATTGGGGATCCCAAGCTCACAAAGAAAACCTGGAACAAAGCTCCATCTTAAGCTTGCTCATGCAAATTGCTTCGAAAACTTTGCATTCTCTTTGGCCGCTTTCATCAAGGAACCGGGAAGAGTGGAGCATCCACAAAAGGTGGGGAGCTAAGTTGGCTATGAATAATTGCGTATTAAATATGGCGGGTAGCCATGAGAAAGCAAGGGAGAAGGGAGAAAAGAACTGGACTTTGTTTCTTCGTGGATTGGATAAAGGAAGGAATAGAATATTTTTAAAAAGCCGGAGAAAATTTGAAACTTTGGGAATTCGCCCTTCTATTTGTCTGTCCCAAGGGACGGGGATTCTATCCTTTGTCCTAAGTGGAGAGAGAGAATATACTCCGAATGGCGGGCTAACTGATCTTGGCCTTGCCAAAAAGGATTTAGAGAGAAAAGAACAGTACGCACGAGGGTTCACACCGAGAGATTCCGGGCACGGGGTTCGGGATCTCGGGGGCACGGGGTGGACCCTCGGCTTTTTTCTGTACGACCCGTCTGCTCGGCCCGGGGGAGTACCGGAGTAAAGCTCCTAGGGGAGCCTCAGAAAAAGGGCAACCCCCCGAAGGAAGCCAAAATCGACTCCAACGAGGGGCTTGGGGTTCAAAACTGGGGGACTTATCGGGGCCAGCTGGTATTTAGGACGACATCTACGGCCTTTCGAGTTCCCTAATTCTCAAAAAATGTTTTTTTTAGAGTCAAAGAGTCCCTCGGAACAAGCTGGTTCCAATAGGGATCCCAATAGTGGCAAGAACCCCTGGGTTTTCGGGCTAAGCTTAGGCGAGCCTCCTGTGAACCCCTTTTCGCTCAAGCGGATCGATCCCTTCCTCTCGGATCTTTAATTCTCGATAAGTGTCATAATCACCCAAGAGGAAGCGCCATTTTCCTTCTCCCTCAAGGGCAAGGATGTGGGTGGCGACTTTATTCAGGAAAAAGCGGTCATGGGAGACAATCAAGGCAGAACCCGGGTAATGTTCCAGGGCTTCCTCCAGAACCTGAAGGGTGGGAATGTCCAGATCATTGGTCGGTTCATCGAAAATCAAGAAATTGCCCCCATTGCGGAGCATCTTGGCAAGTTGAACCCGGTTCCTCTGCCCTCCCGAGAGGTTCCCTACCAGCTTTTGTTGGTCCTCCCCCCGAAAATGGAAGCGGGCAAGATAAGCTCGGGAGGACATAAAGGACTGTCCAAAAGGGATTTCATCCGCTCCATCTGCGATTTCCTGAAAGACGGTTTTTTTGTCATCCAGCACGAGGCGGCTTTGGTCCAGGTAGCAAATTTCCACGGTTGAGCCGATCTCGATACTTCCAGAATCCGGTTCCTCATTTCCCAGGATCATCCGGAGAAGAGTTGTTTTGCCCGCTCCATTTTCTCCTATGACCCCAACGATGGCACCGGGAGCAACCTCGAAGCTTAGATCATGGATTAGGGTGCGATCCCCGAAGGATTTGCTGATTCCATGTAGGTTGAGGACTTTATTCCCCAGCTTCTTTCCGGGAGGGATTTGGAGGTCGATTTCCCCTGATTCCATATCCTTTTGTTCTTGCCGAAGTTCCTCATAGCGGCGAAGTCTGGCTTTATTCTTTGTCGCACGGGCTTTGGGACTTGTTCGAATCCAGGCAAGCTCCTGTTTGAGCTTTCTTTGCCTGGCGGCTTCTTGTTTTTTCTCGGCGTTCATGCGGGCGGCTTTTTGCTCAAGATAGGCCGAGTAATTGCCTTGATAGGGAATGGCCTTTCCTCGCTCGATCTCGAGCATCCAGTTGACGACTTTGTCCAGGAAGTATCGATCATGGGTAATGAGGACAATCGTTCCCTTGTAATTCGCGAGGTGAGTTTCGAGCCAACCGACGGTGTTGGCATCCAAATGGTTGGTCGGTTCATCCAAAAGAAGGAGGTCAGGGTGGGAGATCAAGGCCTTACAGAGGGAGATTCTACGTTTTTCTCCTCCAGAGAGCTTGTCCACCAAAACGTCGTCCGGGGGGAGGGCCAGGGCCTGCGCGGCCTGATCCAATATGCGATCAATCTCCCATCCATCCGCATGGTCGATTTCGATCTGTAGACGCTCCATCTTGGCCATGGCCTTTTCCATCTCTTCCCCCTCGAAGTCACCGAGAGAGCTTGCCAGGTCTTCGTAATCTTGGACCAGCTGATGGATATGCGAGACGGCTTCGTCCAAGTGTTCCCGGACGGTCATTCCCGTTTGGAGTTCAGGCTCTTGTGGGACATAACCTATTTTCAATCCATCAATCGGCTTGGCTTCGCCGTCAAAGTCTTTGTCCACCCCGGCAAGAATACGTAAAAGGGTGGTTTTACCCGCACCATTGGAGCCAATGACGCCAATCCGAGCATCTTCGAGGAAGGCCAAGGAGATTTCGTCCAGGATGACATGGGTCCCATAGGCCTTTTTTAGCTTGTTGATATGAAAAACTGGTTTGCTCATATTGGCTCAATCTCGTGATGAAATGCGGGACAGAAGGGATTTCTGCCAACTCCCCCTTTTTTTGGCGAAGAATCATAGTCTGAATGGGCCGAGAACAGAAGAGGGACTCGGATGAAGTCTGGCGATGCGTCAACCTAGGATCAGCTGGATCTTACCCCGTTTGTCCACACCTTTGACTTCTACTTCAAGTTCTTCACCTTCTTTAGGGCGAAGTTTGCCTAGGGCCGATTTATGGACCAGGCCTTCGGCAGAATCAAAGATCTTGACGAAAACCCCAAAATCTTTGACCCCAGTGACCTTTCCTTTGTAGCGTTTTCCTACCTGGACCTTTGCCCCGCAACGGCGGACGGCTTCGACGGCAGCGCGGGCGGAACTGCCGTCTTTAGCATAGATCGTGACCAATCCCTCCTCATTGACCGAGACCTGTGCGCCTGTCTTGGCCTGGAGTTCTTGGATGTTTTTACCTTTGGGGCCGATGAGGGTCCCGATGAGGGAGCGTTGGATCCGAACCGTCTTTACTTGTGGAGCATGTGCAGCCACCTCTTTGGGTTGACCAGCTTCCGGTAGGATCTTGTTCATTTCTGCAAGAATGTGATTTAAACCTTTGCGGGCCTGCCGGATTGCTTGTTGAAGGATCTCTTTTTTCAAACCGCCTAGCTTATTGTCCATCTGGAGAGCAGTGATTCCTCTTGGAGTTCCAGTAATTTTGAAGTCCATATCCCCAAGGTGGTCTTCATCCCCAAGGATGTCACTGAGGATGGTTATTGTGGATTCCTCCTTGATGAGGCCCATGGCGATACCGGCCATGCGGGTTGTAAGGGGGACACCCGCACTGAGGAGGGCGAGGCAGCCACCGCAAACGGTAGCCATGGAGCTGGATCCATTACTTTCGAGGATGTCTGATTCAACCCTTATGGAGTAGGGGAAGGTTTCAAAAGGAGGGATGGCCACGGAAAGGGCCCGCCAGGCCAAATTCCCATGGCCGATTTCGCGGCGCCCTGGGCCTCGGAGGGGGCGGGTTTCTCCAACTGAGAAAGGGGGGAAGTTATAGTGAAGCAGGAACCGACGCTCCTCCCTTCCGAATAAGCCTTCGACGCTCTGAAAGTCGCGTGCAGTTCCAAGAGTGCAGGTGCAGGCAGCTTGAGTTTGGCCCCGAGTAAAAAGGGCGGAGCCGTGGGGGCCTTCGAGCCATTCGGTTTTTCCCCAGATCGGTCGGATCTCATCAGGTTTCCGGCCATCCATTCGGGTTTGAGTTTGGGCAAGTTGGGAGCGGAGGACCCGTTTCTGGAGCTGGGCGAAAAGTTTCGGGGCCGCCTCAATCTGTTCTTGAGAAGCTCCATCCTCTTTGAGTTGTTCCAGAAGCTCGTTCAGGAGGGTGGAAACCTTTTCCTGGCGTGCGGTCTTGTCCTGGAGCTTTTGCGCTTCGATGAGGCTTGCTTCACAAGCCTGTCTGATTTTCTTCTCGAGTCCCAAGGGGGCAGGGGGTGGAACGAAGCTTTGCTTCTTTTTGCCCACGACTTCCCTCCATGAAGCGAGTTTTTTCTGGAGAATCTCGAGTCGGTCCACGGTCAGGAGAAGGTGGTCGAGGATGGTGTCCTCGGGGATATCTTTGGCGCTCCCTTCCACCATAACGATCCCTTCAGGCCCGACGGAAACGATGAGGTCGGCATCAGCGGATTCGCGCTCTGCCAAAACTGGGAGCAGGACACTTTGGTCGCGAAATAGGGTGCTCCGGCAACCCGCGACGGGGCCGGAAAAAGGAATGCTGGAAATATGGAGAGCGACCCCAGCCCCCAGGAGGGCGAGGCTGACGGGATCCCCTGTTTCATGGGCTGAGAGGACCATGGTCATCACTTGGACTTCCCTTCGATAGCCTTCGGGGAACAGGGGGCGGATGGATCGGTCGATGATTCGACTTGCGAGGATTTCATGGTCTGAGATTCGACCCTCTCTCCGCAAAAAATTTCCTGGGATCCGCCCTGCAGAGGCCAACTTCTCCCGATATTCAACCGTCAGAGGGAAGAAGTCCATCCCTATCCGATCTTCCCTTGCTCCGGTTACGGTGACAAGGACACTCGTTTTTCCATCACGGACGAGGACTGCCGCGTCGGCCTGGCGGGCGACTTGGCCTGTTTCAAAGCGGATGGGGTGGCCCCCGATTTCCACTTCTAGAGTGGAGGGTTCGATACAGTTCATGGGGGGAAGGCTAACCTGCTTGATTCCGGAGAGCGAGGGAAGAAGGGGCGCTTTTGTTGACCCCTCACAAAAACCTCATGGGGGCATACCCAAGCCCATGAACTCAAGCCCGCTAATTGACGAAAGGGAATCGCATGGTTCGTAGGCTTGTTCTGACAACTCGGACTTTGGACAGCCCTGTTCCCTTATTATCTTGATAGAAGGTAAGTCCCGAAAATTTCCGAAGAACGTAATCACCATTGACGAAGAAGATCTCCATCCAAGGGTCCCTGTCTTCTTTGGCCTCGAGAAGCCTCAGTTCACGGATGTTCTCTGAGGGGATTTTGGTGAAATCTTTGCCTTTGCCATCTCTGATTCCCAGGGAGGAGAAGGTCACAATGGCGGCGATTTCTTCACCTTTTTGGGTTTCGGGAAGCTTCGTTCCTTGACGTGGAGCTGCGAAAAGGTCCTTAGGAAGGACTTTCCCGATCCCCATGGTCAGAACGCTTCCGAGAAGGATAAGTCCACAAAGGAAAAGGCGGGAAGGGTTGGGATGATTCATTGCTATCTCCAAAGGTTTTTCTGAGGGCTTGTGTGTCCTATTCTTCAAGTTCGGTTCTTATCAAAGGCCGAACCAACGGAGTTGGTTTTTTACTTATTTTTTTTGGGACGGATCCTTTTTGCCGCGCTTCCCCCTCTTTTGCCTGTTTTTACTCCTGTCCTCAGGGTTTTTCTTGGGCTGCAGTGAGAGTCCAGGCTTTTCCAGGGGAAAGATCGAGGTGGAGGCAGCGTTTCTCAATCCTCGAGAACGTGTCTCCCTGGGGGGGCAGGCAATGCACTCTTTGGCCTTCGTGGAGCGCAAGCTGGGGGAAAAGCTGGAATCCAGGGTGGTCCTTCGTGTTTTTCGGACGAAGGAAGAACTCCCTCCTTCGATTCGTCCCAGTTTTCGCAGTTTCACCGTGGCCTTGGCCGAGCGGCCCATTCCTCGGATCACTGTTTTGCGAAACCGGCTTCAAGGAGCTCCTCCTGGAGATCTTCGCTCTGTTTTGACCCATGAATTCGTCCACCTTGTTCTCTTCCAGATGGCGCGAAAAGGGGGAGCCGGGAGGCACCTTCCGCTTTGGTTTCATGAAGGTTTGGCCCAGGAGATCGCGGGAGCTCGGCTTTTCGACCGTTCAGGGGAAATACTTGCAGCAAGGGCTGCTGGGGGCCATCTCCTCTCGTGGATGCAGTTGCGTGAGCGCTTACCCTCCGACGAAGAAGATGCCCGTTTCGCCTATGTGCAGGCTGCCGATTTCTTTGCTTTCCTGATTCAGGAGCTGGGTCTTCCCTTAATCCTGGAGATGGCAAGGGACTATCTATCAGGGAATGCTGATTCCCTCGATGCAGCACTTGCAAAAAATCGCTGGGAATCCTTTACCGCTCTCCAAGGACAATGGAAGAGGTTGGTGGAAGAAGGGAGGGGCATCTGGTGGGTTTTTGGGAATCATCTTTTTGACCTTCTTTTAATTCTTAGTGTTCCTCTTCTTTTCCTTGTCCTTCGGCGTCGGTACTTTCGAGAGAAGGAAGCCGGGAAACGGCTGGAAGAATGGGAAGCCTATACCGAGAGATGGGATGGAATCGAAGCAGAAGGACCTGAAGAGCCATCAGAAGAAGATCCAGAAGAAGTGGAGGAAGGCGATTTGGACCGCCAGAATTGGGACACCTATCTATAGGTTGATTGGGTCCACTTGGAGGGTGCATGTTGAGGGCGGGGAGTTGAAGGAAATCCTTGCGCGTCCTGAGGGGGTTTTGGGAGCCTTTTTACATGGTCGCTTGTTGGCAGCGGGGGTGGCTTTTCAAAACCTTGGGATAGGAATCATGAGCAGCCACCATACGGATGGGGAGATCATCCATCGAGTGGTACGCAAGATGGGCTATGTGACAGTAAGGGGGTCTACGACTCGGGGAGGAGCCCGGGCCTTGCTCGAACTGTCTCGATTGGAATCTCAAATTCCCCTTGCGCTTACTCCTGATGGGCCACGTGGGCCCGAGGGAAAACTCCAGGATGGATTTGCCCTTCTTGCTTCCAAGACAGGCAGGGCGATCATCCCTGCAGGAATCGCAGCCACCCCTTGCGTGCGCTTGAATTCTTGGGATCGCATGGTCATTCCCCTGCCCTTTGCCAGGGTCCAGGTCTTTCTTGCTGAGCCTATTGTTCTTTCTCAGGAACTTTCCCGAGACGAGATTTCAGCGTCAACGGATCTGGTAAGAGAGAGAATCCTGGAAATGGAGCGCCTTGCATGGGAGAAACTCGGCAAGGATCCTCTTAAAGAATTACCGCCGGCCTGAAGTCTTCATTCTCCGACATCGAGAAATCTTGAGATTGCAAAGAGAGTGTTTGCTCTTGGAGTTCCAAGGGGGTTCCTGGGAATGGAGCAAGAACGGGATCCGTTTGATCTTGGGCCCAATCTCGGTGCCAATGGGCCAGGCAGTTGAGGTCTTGGCTGCGAAATGCCTTTCCGAGGGCCAGGGAGTATTCTACCTGCCTTCCATGGAAGCCCAAGGGGAGGATGGCTCCATCGAACTGCTCAAAGCGGAGAGGGCCTTTCAAGATCTCCAAACATTGTTGCCCCAATTGGTCAGCTTCTCTGTTCATGCCTAAAGCTCGCAAGAGAAAACGCAGGTTTTGACGGGGAGGGAGATAGTCGTTCATATTTTTTGCTGCACGCTCAAGGAGTCCGATCCAGTATTCTCCCACCTTTGGGTTCGTGGGATGGTTCTCGCTTAAATGGCGGTGGATGAGAGCCGCTGCAAAGTTGTTGTAGACACGTGGATCGTTCGGGCTCAGAGAATGAGCGAATTCGAAGGCAGCAACCAGATTGGAAAGAGGTGCCCAAGTTAGGGTCATCATCTCTGCTCGACAGAGAGCTCGTGTCGCTTGTTGTGTTGGATTTCGGTGAGAGAGGTCAATGGAGCGAAACAACTCTTCGAGAGGTTCACAAAGCTTTGCCATGCGATAGTTCTGCACCCTTTGGTGGGCTGCTTTTGCGATGGCTTTTCTCTCTTCATTGTGCTCAAGGAGCCAATGAACCTTTTGTTCGAAGTCATTTGGCCCATAGAGCACCACTTCTTTATCTGGTTCAAAGAAGTTCCGAATCTCCGTGTTCTCCCGTTCCATTAAGAGTGCGGCACCGCAAGCAGGCGCCTCGAAGCAGCGCAGGTTGATCTCTCCGCGGATGCTCCGATTGAAGGCGATTTTCGAACGCGAGAGAATGCGTCCATAAGCTTCCCCTTGGGGGGCATTTCCGAGGAAGACTTTACAGCTTGAAAGGTCCTTGAGGCGTTGGGTCCAAACGTGTCTTTCTCTTTGGATCTCTGGATTCAAATTGCCTAAAAAACAGAGGTCAATGTCACGTTCTAGAGGGTTTCCTGCGTTGTCCTTGTAGATCTTGTGTACATCAGGTCGGAAAGAAAATTGACACCAGGGTTCAATTCTATGAAAGGGAAGACGGCCAAGGACTTGGAGGCCGGGATGATCCACGAGAAGTAGATCAACAACGGACCAAAGCCTGGTTTGGCAAGGCAGAGTTAGATTGTAGTCCGATATGACTCCCACAACGGGATAGGGGCAACGCTCAAGCCCTTCCGGTAAGGGCTCTTGGTCTGGCCACCAGAGCATCATTGCATCGGGTTGAAAACCTTTTGCCCGGTTTCGGACTTCTCTATGGATGTCCTCGATGCATATGGAAGATGTGTCCAAGGGAATGTCGTAGGAGTAGGTTCGATCGCCCACCCTGCGTCCCGTGGCAGGGCCAAAACTCAAGAATTCGAAGGGAAAATCCTCTCTCTTCCCAAACATCTCGAAAGGAAAGTTGGTTAGGAGGCGCATTTGGTTTTCCCTTGAGTCGAGAGATAAAAAATCTCCTTTTGGATGCGTTCCCTGGCTTTCCCATGAGGGCCGTGACGAGGCATTCTTTTTTTTGCTTCTTCAAGTGCTTGGATTGCAGAAGAACTATCCCCCTTGCTCAGGTGGATCAAAGCCAAGTCCAAGTGAGGGCGGGGACCGGGCAATCCGAGCTCCAAGGCTTTGTTGTAGGACTCGATTGCTTGATCCGAGAGACCGAGCTGGCATTGACAGAAGGCGAGGGCGCCTAGGGTGGCGGGAGAATTGGGAACCAGGCTGGATGCACATTGGAGTGCCTCCAAAGCCTCTTCAAACCGGTTGGCCCGTCCCAGAATGCGGCCAAGAGACTCCCAGAGGGGAAAGGAAGAAGGGTGTCCCTTTAAGGCATTTTTGGCGAAGTCGATGGCGCGGGTAATTTCTCCCTGCTGCTCCAATACAAGGCTCTGCCTGCTTGCCTCCCAGCCCTCATAGATTAGATCTTCAATTTTAAGAGGTTTGCTCAAAACCTTTTGCAACCTTTGTTCAAGTGCCGCCATATGGGAATCGAAGGAATATTTTTTGGCTGTCGCAAGCCCTTTTGTTCTTAGCCTCTGGCGAAGCTCGGGATGATTCCCCAGGGAGATGATCCCTTTTGCGAGGGCTTCGGAGGAACCTGCCGGGAAAAAACACGCATAGTCAGAAGGCTTATTGTAGCTATGAAAACAAGGGATGTCCGAAAGAAGGCAAGGAACTCCCGAGGCCATAGCTTCTAAGGCGGGGAGAAAAAAACCCTCACCCCCTCCCCGACTCGATCCCACGAACATGTCCATAGAGCGATAGAGGACACCCATTTCTTGTGGGGTAAGCCTTTCATAGGCCTCAACTTTGAGGTTTCCCCAGGCCTTTTGCTCATCTTCTGGGATGGGGACAGGGCTTAACCTAACAAGGGTTATGTCCAGGCCTTGAGCGCTGGCTTGTTGTACCCCTCTAAGGCCGGTTGGGAGATCCTTCCATTCGATTTCCCAAGGGCCGACTAAGCCGATTCTGAACTGGGAAGAGTTCGTTTGTGGACCTGGGCCTTGGTGGAATTCAGGTCCAATTCCATAGGGGATGACTGGTGCCCGCCAACCGAAAAGAGTTTCGCAGCGCTTGGAGAGGAAGTTGTTGATGGTGATGTGTTGAATCCCTGGGATTCGGTAGTTGTTCTCAATCCAGGAAAGGTAATCAAAAAGATCTGCTGAATCACCTTCATATCCCTGGCAATAGTGAACGGCTCTACCCTTACCCAGGCGCGCCGCTTCCCAGGCTGTTGGGATGGTCGAAAAATAAGTGGCAATGATGATATCGGCATGAGGGAGGTTTTTGGCCTCCAGGGAATCCACTTGTGTATAGGAAACCGTGAACTCTTTGTAGCACTCCCCTAGCTCAGTGGGGCAAATGATCCGACAATTATGCCCCAGCCTTTGGAAAGCTTGGGCCTCTCGAAAGATATTCATCACCCCTCCCCAAAGTAGGTGGGCTTCTTGGAGCAAGTAGATGATGTCGAGTTGGGGGGAATTGGACATGAGAGCGCTCTTCCCTTGTTATCGGATTTTTCCCCTATCGACTAAATCTACTTTTTTTGGTGATTCGACGGAAAGAAAGAAGAGGAGTAAAGCCTCAGAAAACGTCTTTCCGATTCCCGCAGATCGTGAATAATCCTCAGAGATGGAGAGGATTCCAGAAGTCGAGTGTATGGATGATCCTGAGGAAGCTCGGGAATATGCCGCCATGGATCATAGTGAGGTGAACGCATCCTTTGTTGATGCATTGATCGCCTTTCAGATGGTGGAAGGGGACCTTCTTGATTTGGGGACGGGGCCTGGGGATATCCCGATCCGGCTTGCGGAGCTTTGTCCGAAGGTCCAAATACGGGCAATTGATCTTTCGGAGGAAATGCTCAAGATCGCTCGCCTCAAAGCAGCCAAGGCCCGTTTTTCGAGAAGAATCGATTTTCAGCTGGTCGATGCAAAAGATCTTCCTTTTGGGGCAGCTTTTTTTGATGGGGTTTTCAGCAATACCATTTTCCATCATGTATCCGACCCCGTAACTTTTTTGAGAGAAGCCTTCCGAGTGCTCAAACCTGGAGGGCGCTTGTTGATCCGGGATCTTTTTCGCCCCAAAGATCGGGCGACCTTGGACCAGTTAGTTTCTCTTTATGCTAAAGGTGGGAGTAAGAGACATCAGCAGTTGTTTCGGGATTCGCTGGCAGCTGCCTATACCCCAAAAGAATTGTCTGCGATCTGTAAGGATGCGGACCTTCCATGTGCGGATATCCGATTGGATTCGGATCGTCATATGACTCTCAGGTTGGTTCGGCCATGCTGACATCTTTCCGGGATGAGGATCCTTCAAGACTTTTTTCAATCTATGAGGGTGACAGAGTGGATGCTTGGGCGCCACAAACTCTCCAGGACTTTGCTCTGGAAATGGGTTTTGCATTGCCTGAAAACTGTGGCGATCCTGCGCTGCTTGGAGAGGCTAAGGACCTGGCCGATCGGATTGCCTTAATTTGGGATGCGAAGTCAGCCAGCCCAGAAATGAAAACAGCATTGTTAGGATCTCTGCGATCAGAAACCTTTGGCTGCGCTCAGGGAGAAGAAGGGGGCTTATTTTCTTTGGCTCTTCTTCGTCAGATGGCAAAGTTTTTGGAGATTCCACGTTTTCCCCAATTTGAACTCCTTTCAACTGAAAAAATCCCGAAAAGGGTTCCCCGTTATGAGTTTAAGGGCAAGGGGATGGATCTCTCTTGGAGTCGTGGCAAAGGTTTGTCTTGGGCTGTTCATGGGTGTAGGCCCAGCCTGGGGTTGTTTTCTCTCGAAGTTCAGGGAGACAGGGGGGGGCTTGAAAGTTTTATACCAGGTCTTCCTGAGAGGCCTCGACGGTTCTTGGTCGCTCATATGCGGCCTTACTCCGTTGCCCGCAAGCAGGGGGCTTTTTCTTTGGGTTTAAGGCGGGAATTGCGCCTACCTCAGGATTCCGAAAACCCTAAAGGGAGGATCCAAAAGGTAGATTGGGAGCTTCTTCTTAGAGGGGATCTTGCCCATGGATCTCTTGATGCTCTGGTTTCCCTTCGATGTTTGCCTCCAGGTCAGCGGGTGCGCCTTCTGATTCCCTTCGCCTTTTTTCCAAGATCACTTCGTTGGGAGTCCTTGGATGGAGAGAGGAAGCAAGAGGGTCCCTTGCCTCGAAGCGGTTTCCGGGGATCTCTACTTATGCAAACAAAAGACATCAATCTTGAGATTAGTGGGCCAGGTTGGAGGGAAATGGAGGTCTATCCCTATAAAAATGATCACATTCTTGCCTTGACTCTATACAGAGCTCCCCGCGAATGGCAGGCACCTGAAAGGATTGTTCGGCGTCTTACTCTTCGGTTTCTGGATTCTTCTCAAAGATCTTGAGAACTCGCTTCACACTAGGATGTTCTGGATCAAGGAGTTCAGCGATTTCGATGGCATCGTTGGCCTCCTCTTTAAAACCCATTCGATGAAGTAGAAGAGCGTAGTCAGCTTGGATTCCTGCATCTTCGGGCTCGAGATCCAGAGCCTCTCGGATTGCTCTGAGAGCTTCCTCCATTTCGCCACAGCGGAAATGACAAAGTGAGAGTTGTGCATAGAGTTCTTTTCGGTCACGCCGAAGGAAGGTTGCACGTTGGAAATATGAAAGCGCCGTTTCCCAATCCTGGCGAAGGGCAGCCAGTTTTCCGAGCTGAGATATGGCTGGCCAAAGCTGAGGGATTTCCTTGGTCGCTGTTTGCAAAAAGTTTTGGGCTGCTTGGGCCTCTTCACCCAGCTCCCGTACTTCTAAAGTCTTCTTAAGTTCTTCTAAAAAATTAGGAAAGAGGAGTTGGCCTAAAAATTGACAGCCAAGATCTCGCCGGTCGGGATCTTCCACGTGCGGGATGCTTGCTTGGAGGGCCCGCTTGGCTTCTTCTTCCTCTCCCAAAAGGCTCAGGCAAATCCCGAGATCCAAACGATCTTCCGGTTCGTGGATCTGCTTCGTTAGGTCTAGGAGGATTTCTTTGACATCTTCGGGAGGAAGATGTTTTGGATCCTTTCGGCCAAGGATCTCCTCAAGATGTTCCCCGAGGTACCGCAACAATACACCACCCCGGTGTGCATCTTGGCCCCATTCGCTGGAATGGAGACTCCGCTCATAGATTCTGCGAAGACCTCTAAGAACCTTGTCCCAAGCTTCGTCATAGTTTTTTTCAAGGAAGGCTAAGCGAGCAAGGTGGGCGAAGAAATCCGGGTTCCCATCAAGATGTGCCGCCGAACGCCAAAGATTCCGCGCTCGAATGGTTTCACCTCGGTTGGCAAGCAGGATTCCTAGACTCTCCAGGGAGGCTGCAGGAGGTGGATCTCCTACCTCTACGGCTGCCTGTAACCAAGCTTCGGCTCTTTTGTTTTCATTTTGTGACGCAAGGAACTCTCCAATTCCTGTGATTGATTCGCTGTCCTCCGGGTGAGCTTCAAGGGCTTGATCGAATAGCTCGAGAGCTTCCTTGTCGTGAAGGATGTGAGAATCCCAAGCTTCGTGAATCGCCCCAAAAAGTCGATTCAATGAAAGCCCAAAGCTGGGGTCGATTTTGAGGGCTTGAATAAATGGCCGAAGGCTCTCAACGGCGTCCACCGGCGCAAGGAAGTTGGGATCAAGGCTTGCAGCCCCATCGAGACCTCGAAGAAAATGCCAGAATGCTTCAGGGTCACTTGTTCGCTGGGACTCCTCAAGGCGATTGGGAACTTTGATTCCCAAAATTTTCCCCAACTTCTGAGCGAGCGCCAGGAAGGAGGAACTTGGATCTCCCAAGTCCACTTTCCAGGGGACCTCCACAGACTTTCCAGGGTGGGTTCCAAAATGAACAGACAAGGAAAGTGAAAGAGTTTCTGAAGAAAGTCCACGAATCGCCCCAGAAATTGCGATGGAGTGTTCCGGGTCCGGTAAAAGGTAGAGCGCTTCTTCCCATGAAGGTTCTTCGCGAAAGCGCGCCCAGTCTCCCGTGGGCTCACCCTTCTCGTTGGCAGCTCGAATCTCCAACATCCCCACCCGGTCCTCTTCTCCACTGTTGAGACAAATACAGAGAAAGTCTGGGATCCGGCGGGCGAGAATCGAGGAGGCTGTATCCCCAAGGGTCATTTCCTTGGGTTCAGCGAATGGAAAAAAGAAGATGTTTGTGTTTTCCATTTCCATAGGGCTTAGGCCTTTTTCACTGCGGAGGCTCTGGTCTTAGATAGCCTTGCAAGCCTCCAATGTATCCAAGCCATTTTGATTCTTCTTCCTCCTTATCGTCATTGACGATGTTCAACTCCAGCTGTTCTCATGAACTCGCCTTGGGATTGGGAAAAAGCCGGAAAAAAGTTTCCTATACCAATCTTTATTTTCTCATGAATCACTCTGGGTCAAAGGACCTTGCAAAGTTCTCCTGCCAGGTGACCCGGGAGTTAAACCACGTTGCTAAAGCTGGACCCAAATACTTTTCGTCTCTAAATAGGACTCAAGTGCTTCCAACCCAAGCTCTCTTCCGAAACCACTCTGCTTGAATCCGCCAAAAGGAAGCCCTGGGTCATAAAGATTATAGGCATTCACCCAGACGGTTCCCGCTGAAATTGCCTTAACCGTTCGGAGGGCTCTTGAAATATCCTGAGTCCAAATCCCTGCCGCGAGGCCGTAGGGTGTTGCGTTTGCGATATTCCATGCCTCTGTTTCATCTTCGAAGGGAATGACCGAAAGGACTGGACCAAAGATTTCTTCTTTTGCGATTCGCATCTCGTTGGAGACATCTGCAAAAACAGTGGGCTCCAGATAGAAGCCCTTGTCAAACTCTGTGAGCCGTTTTCCACCGGCGACCAGGCGTGCCCCCTCATCTTTGGCTGATTGAATAAAGGACAGCGCATTGTTTAGTTGGGAATCACTGATCACCGGACCCATTCTGGTTCCTTCTTCCATGGGACCCCCGACCTTGAGTTTTCTTGCCTTTTCCCCGAGTTGTTCAACAAAGTTGTCGTAGATGGAGCGCTGAACTAAAACTCGGCTCCCCGCTGCGCAGACTTCTCCTTTGTTGTAAAAGATCCCCGTGAGGGCCCCTCGAAGAGCTGCTTTAATATCGGCATCCTCAAAAATGATGTTAGGAGATTTGCCACCAAGCTCCAATGTAATACGTTTGCAGGTTTTTGCCGCTTCAGCTTGCACGATTTGACCAACCTCTGTTGATCCTGTGAAGGCAATTTTGTCGACACCTGGATGTTGCACAAGCCCCATTCCAACGGTGGAGCCTGAACCCGTTAGAATATTGAAGACTCCAGGAGGGACTCCGGCCTCTTTACAGAGTTTCGCAAAATGAAGAATGGAGAGGGGTGTGAGGCTTGCAGGTTTGATGATCATTGTGCAGCCTGCGGCGAGGGCGGGGGCGATTTTCCAAGCACTCAAAAGGAAGGGAAAGTTCCAGGGAACAATGGCAGCCATGACGCCAATCGGTTGCTTGATAGTCATCAAGAAGGCATCTTCTCGGGAGGGAAGGGTCCGGCCTCCGATTTTGTCAGACAGCCCGGCATAATAGGAAAAAACCTGTCCTGCAAAGGGGATTTCGATCTTTCTTGAGTCAAACCAAGTTTTCCCCGTGCATAGTGTTTCCAACCTTGCAAGCTCGTCTGCGTCTCTTTGGATGAGAGAAGCGAGCTTATTCAAAATTCTTCCTCTTTTGGCTGCTTGCATCTTCGGCCAGGGGCCTTCATCGAAGGCCTTCCTCGCAGCTGATACCGCAGCGTCAACATCTGCCGTTGATGCAGAAGCACAGGTGGCAACTTGACTTTCATCAGCCGGGTTGATGCAGAAAAAAGATTCTCCGTTTTTGGCCTCAGTCCAGGACCCGTTGATGAAAAGTTTTGCTTCGATCATATTTCCTCTGCACTTTGATTTGTTTTCGATGAAAATGCCTTCCAAGCTCTCATGATGAGCCAAGAAAGGTGAATAAGATAGGATAAGGGAAGCATGGAAGAAACCCAGCTGCGCTTCACTTTCTCTTGTCTAAGATCTCATTGTCCCTGGTTTCTTTGGGGAAAAACCTAGGGGATCGAAAGATCTGATACCCAGGGCAGTGACGATGATCTTGAACAGAGCCTGAAAAAATCTGAGGGATTCCGGCTTAGCCAAGGTCGGACATAAACTTTTTTCGAGCGGAGAAGCGAATCCTCCTATTGATCTCATCGGCTGCATCGACAGCCTCATCCCAGGCGGTATAGATCTGCATTTTTTTCCCGGAGACAAGGTCACCAACGACAAAAAGGTTGGGTATGTTCGTTTCGTAGTTGGAGTCGACGATGGCTTTTCCTTGTGCGTCGATCTTCCCGCCTAGAGAAAGAAGAAGTTGGTTTGTGGGAATGATCCCCAGAGAGACAATACAACAGTTGCTTTCTACTATGGTTCCATCATCCAAGAGAAACCCAGTAAGACCTTCTCCACGAGGATTACCTTCAATCTTGGCAATAGGGGATGTATGAATCAGGCACCCATAGGCTTTGGCGAGTTCTAAGCTTTGGGAATCAAAACCTGTTTGAAGCCCATTGGTTAGAATGGAGACACCTTCATGACCATAACGTTCGGACATCATTGTGGCGATGGAAATGGTGGAAGGGGATGAGCCGATGATGCTGAGTTTTTTTCCAAGGGTTCGGTGTCCATCACAACGGACGCAGTAGATAAAGTCACCTCGATTGGCGAAGGGAAGAACAGCCTTGATAGATCCTTTGATTTCCGGTTGGCGATCCATAATCCCGGTTGCAAGGATGACATGTTGAGCGCGGAGGGTGCAGGCTTCGCGCTTTTCCTCGAAGTGGAGGATGAAGATACCGGCCTTCCTCTCGATTTTGGTGACAGAAGCCTTAAAGGTTTCTCCGTGATAACCAATTTCTTTGTGGGCTTTAAGCCATTTAAGGGTCTCCTTGGTGGCGCTCACGATGGGGCGCTGGATACCCTGCCTGCCGGGGATATTGTCGACGTCCTGGACCCAGATTGCGCGACCTTTCCTCTTTGTGTCTGGGTTCCCTAAAAAGAAAGCACTACGATCTCCGTTGAGGACGGAGCGGAGGTAAGCCATGGTCCCTGCACCCCCTCCTCCAATGACTGCGATCTGAAATGTTTCCAATTTGCTCTCCTACTTTTCCGTGATTCCATTCAAATCCTAGACGACAGGTTTAAAATTCTCACATGGACTCTTTCCTCCCTCTTTCTCTGGCCCTGGGAATTGGCCTTTTGATGGGAATTGAGCGAGGTTGGCATGAGCGAAAGGTTGCCGAAGGTCGGCGAGTTGCAGGGATGCGGACCTTTGCCCTGATTGGGTTATTGGGAGGCGTTCTCGCGTTATTGGATCAAGGCCAAGGTTGGGTCTTGGGTCTTGGCTTTTTAGGTTTCTCAGGTTTGGTTGTTGTCGGTTATGTCTTAGGTAGAGAGCCTGGGAACTTTGGAGCTACCACCTTAGTTTCGGCCCTTCTTACTTTTGGCTTGGGAGCGCTGGCGACGCGAGGACAAACCTTTTTGGCTGTTTCATCAGCGATTGTTGCTGTCAGTCTTTTGAGCTTCAAGCCTGAGCTTCATCGATGGCTTCGTCATCTGGAGCGCAAAGAACTTCAAGGAACTTGGAAAATGCTCCTCATTTCAGTGGTGCTTCTTCCGGTGCTTCCTGACAAAGGGTTGGGGCCTTATGAATCTCTTAATCCCCACCAAATCTGGATGATGGTGGTCATCATTGCCGGAGTAACTTTTGTCGGTTATTTTTTGGTTAAGCTTGCCGGCCTCAAGATGGGAACCCTGCTTACCGCCTTTATCGGGGGGCTTGTTTCCTCGACAGCCGTAACCCTTGATTTTGCCCGCAAAGGAAAAAGACAGGTACAACATCGAAAGCTCTATGCTGCCGGTATTTTGATCGCCTGGGGGGTCATGTTTATTCGCCAGGGGGTTTTAGTCTTGGCCATTCATCCCAGTCTTCTCCAGAGGATATGGAAACCGTTTCTGGGAATGAGCTTTTTGGATTTTTTTGCTGTTTTGCTTCTCTTGCTCCCCAAGAAAGATGGACATGTAGAAACCGACTCTCATTCCCTTCGGGAGACAGAGGCGGCAATCCCAAACCCATTCGAGTTTTTTCCCGCCTTGATTTTTGGGCTTTTCCTTGGGCTTATCCTCCTTTTGGCCGAAGTTCTTCGGCACCGTTTTGGAAACTCGGGCATTTATTGGCTTGCCGGTTTCTCTGGACTTGCTGATGTGGATGCAATTACTCTTTCCCTTGCTCAGCTGTCTACCAAGGATCTGAGTCCGATCGTGGCTGTTCAAGGAATTACCATTGCTGCTGCTTCCAATACATTCGTCAAATGCCTTCTTGCTCAGTTTTTTGTCCCGGGGAAGATTGGGCGCTACCTTTGGCCCGTTACGATTGGAGTGCTTGTTGTAGCGGGAGGATCCTTGATTCTAACCTAACCGGGGATTTCCATGCCGGGGGCCTATTTCTTGGGGAGAGTGATCAATATTTTGGGAGGGGGGGATCCTGGACCCTTCCAAAGCGAAGATCCACTGTAAATGGTTTGCTTAAAAAAGACGTTGGCTTCAAGGGAAAGGGAGGGGCAGTCCGCCGGGATTTCAAGAGAAAATCCCCCTTGGGAATCGGAATAGGCCTTTTGGATAAGAAGAGAGAGAACTCCTCCTTCGGTCCAGGATCCATGTCTTCCATAGATTGACATGGGATGGATCATGCCCTGAGAGATGGGTGTCCCCGTTGGAGTGTTCAGAGAACCGCGGATTGTAATCCCCTCCTTAAGGTTGAGATGAATCATCCTGGTCAATGGGCCTTTTTCTATTTCGATGCTCAACTTGGCAAACCCTTGATGTTTTCGGTGAGCGAAGAGGGCATAAGTTCCAGGGAATAGTTTGAGAGTGAGTGGACCTTTGGGCGGGGTGCTAAAAAAGAGGGGGAAGGTTGACCTCCCTCTCCTTCGGAGGAGGATGGCTATGCGAGCTCTTCCGACATGGTTTCCATCACCCCTTATACAATCAATGCTGACCCTGCGCTGATCTGTGAGATCGATCTTCCAACCTTTGCGGAGTTGGGACAAGCTTGGGGGAGGGAGAAGGATGGCCCCATATTTGGGATGCATGAGGAGGGTTGATTGGAGGCTGACTTGGCTCGTTGGGAAGCCGAAAGATCCTTCTGGATCCAGATGAAAGGGGAGCCATGCAGTGACAGATTTTCCACGTGTGGGGTCTCCCCATAGAGACGAGATGTAGAGGGTTCCGCCGCCGGCACCCTTGATTTGCCCTGTTCCATTCTTTCCCCATTTCAAGCTGAAAACCTTGGCTGGATTGACCAGTTGGAGCCTTTTTTCTTTGGTTGTATTTGTTTTTTTCTGCTGGCCTTTGAGGAGGGCACTGCTGCTTGTGATGAAGGGTTGGAAATGGGGATGGAGGATCATGAAGGAATATGTCCCCACATGGGGCTCCGGCTTGGCCAAGTAAAAATGAAACAAGCCCTTGTTGTCTGTTTGGACTTCGCGATGGGGGATGGCCCCATTGGTGCTAAGAAGAATGACTCTGGCTCCTGGGATGGGTGTCCCTCTTGGATCAACAGCCTTTCCCTGAATCGAAATGGGTGTCCCAAGGGGAAACCGCTTTAGTGGATAATCCCGTTCATAGAGACTTTGGGAGGTGGGAGCATTTGAAAAAGAAGGTCCCAGATACATGAACCCCAGGGTGCCCTCTTTTTTGTGAATCAGGAGGGGGTAGTAGGTGTCCCAAGGTAATGGGGGGATCTTAAGGATGGGGTCTGGCCCCTTAGGGATGTCTCTCGAGAAGTGTGCTCGGATCCCATCTGGAAGGTAGTAGGGCAAGCTTGACCATTCAATCCGAAGTTGATCTCCATAAATCTTGCGCCAGGCTTCCAATCCTACCAGCCTAACAAATGGGACTGGAAAACGTCTTAGCCTCAGCTGCGCTTTTCCTCCTGGTTCAATGAGAATGGCTTTAGAAGCGAAGCGCTTTCTTCCCCGGTCCAAGCAGGCCCATACCATCCAGCCCAGGGTGGATGTTAATTCTGCCCGAGCAATCCCCCGCTTGTCCGTTCGCATTTCCATTTGCTTCCCCCAATCCGGAAAAAACTCAAAAGGGCTCCTCTTTCCCACAAACAAGACCCGGGCTCCGGGGACACCCTTTCCTTTGCTGTCCACGACTCTGATGGCTGCCCTGTTGTGGGGGGATTGCTTAATTCCTCTTATTTGCAAGGAAGGGTTGATTACGACTAAGGCGCCCAAGCTCAGGAACTCCCCAAAAGCGATTCTGCTCATTCTTTTAGTAAACCAGAGACGGGACCTTAGTGTCTAATCTGCATTGTCCGCGACGTTACTTCATTTAAAGAGAGGTGTGTTGCACTGGCCAGGTGATGGCCTCCGTTGGCAATCTCCTGTTAGAAGGATCCCAAGGGATCTCTTGCACTTTGGTAAGGGGGATCGGAGCAAAGCTAAGCCTTCAGGTGATTTGGTAAACCAATTTTAAATCTTTTGTTGAGGGGATGTTACGGCTACATCCGTCTGAGTTCCCTTTGCTGTTGTAGGGGGGTGTCAAGGGATCTTGGGGTGGGGAAGGAGGTTGGTGGGCCGTACTGGACTTGAACCAGTGACTTCTACCGTGTGAAGGTAGCGCTCTAGCCGACTGAGCTAACGGCCCTTGTGGCAAAGGCCCGAATCCTGACACCTTGCCAGTTCCTCGGGCCTAGGTTTGTAAAGCCTGGGCAAAGAATTGCAACGCCGAGCTTGCACGAATCCTTTGGAGAGATGTCTGAGAGCTAGCTCCCGGCTTTGTGGATATCCATAACTTTATGAAGGAGGTCGATCGCCTCGGCTTTTGGCCGTTGGAAGGCGTTTCTTCCCATGATTGATCCAAAAGCACCACCTTTGGCTAAACCATGGATCTCTTCAAGGACCTGATCGGTTCCTTTGGCGGCTCCTCCCGAAAAAATAACGATGCGACGCCCATCGAATGCAGCTTGGATCACGTGGCGGACCCTGTCAGCAAGGGTGTCGATCTTGATGCCCTCAGTCTCGTAAACCTTTCGGGCCGCATCTTGTTCGATGTGGGCCGTTGGTGGTTTGACCTTGATAACGTGGGCTCCGAGTTGCGCAGCGATTTGGGCGGCATAAGCGATGACATCAATGGCGGTTTCCCCCTCCTTGGAGAGGCTTTTTCCCCGAGGGTAAGACCATACAACCGTTGGAAGCCCGGCTTCTTTCGCTTCTTCGATCAGAATCCGAAGGTTTTCATACATCTCATTGCGGTGGGCAGATCCAGGATAAATGGTATACCCAATCGCTGAGCAACCGAGTCGAAGGGCATCGGCCACCGAGCCCGTAACGGCAGGGCAGGGGTCTCCTCCGGACAGGAGGGAATCCGAGTTGTTGAGCTTGAGGATCGTCGGGATTTTTCCCGCAAATTCCCGCGCACCTGCTTCAATGAAGCCCAGGGGGGCAGCATAAGCATTGCAGCCTGCATCAATTGCGAGCTGATAGTGGTAATAGGGATCATAACCCTGACTATTTTTGGCGAAGCTCCGGGCTGGACCATGCTCAAAACCTTGGTCCACAGGGAGGATGACCATCTTGCCGGTTCCCGCAAGACGGCCATGCATCAGCATGCGTCTAAGGTTGGCCAAGACCCCAGGAGAATCGGATTGGTAATTGGAGAGGATTTGATCAACGCGTTCAGTCATCGTTCTCAATTATTGGGGGAGGAAAAAAAATTCAATGGAATCAAAGTATCGGCAAATTCACTCTGAGGAATGACACTTAAAAAGCTTGCTAGCAAGTGACTTGGGGAAAGTTCATTATCGATTGGCCAATCTCCGCATGGTCCGGAAGCAAAACAGGAAGTATTCCTTGTTTAGCCGAGCCCAATCTTCATCGGATTTCATACCTAAATACTTGGCGCAATGATCAAAGCTGTATTGATAGCGCAATTCGTCATGGACGATTTTTTCGAAAGCTTTTTTGTATTTTCCATCCTTGAAGTTGTAGCAGAAATAGATGAAAGCCCATCCTTGGGCATAGATGAGGCTAACAGTTAAGCCAGCTTCCATTTTTTGCTGTGGTGTTCCTTTGACCCGACCATCCAGGATTGCCTTCATGGCGACGAATTTCTGTTGGTCGATATTGAGCATTTGTTTTGGAGTTAAAAAGGCCCCTGTCTTTTTCCCAGCTTTCAAGGCTTGGTAGTACGATTTTGCTGCATTCTGGATCGTTGGAAACCTACCCTCGAGAAAATGTCCAAAAGTGAAACCTTTATATTTATTACCCCGATAGGTGCCCCAGTACTCAGCAATACCTTCTTCCAGCCAGGGTGTAGGACCCATTTGTTCGCCTTGGCAAGCGTTGTGCATTAACTGGTGGGTGGCTTCATGGAAGACTTCATGGAAGAACTGGGATTCTTTCGCACCTTGCCAAACATAAAGGACTCCCCTAAAGGCTTCGGGGATTTCAGATCGCGATGTATAAAAAGCTGCTGCCAGTCCTGTCCCAGGGAAAAATCCATGCCCATTTTTCCGATAATTTTCATAACTCTTTTCGTTAGCAAACACCATGACTGGGACTACAAACTCCGTGTCATCCCAATTGGGGAAAGTCCCCTTGGGATAACCTTGGGCAAAGGCTTTGCGGAGGGCAGCGAGGCCTGGGCCTAAAATCTCCGCGGTTTGAGTGGGGTCCGGAGAAGTCCTGTCTTCGACCATCAGGAAATAGGGCTTAGGGACTTGTGGCGTGTCGAAGAAAAACCGGAGCTTGAGTCCGGGGACTTTGGCGACATCTTTTTTAAAGTAGTCGCGGGTTTTCGCCGCCTTTTTGGCGAATGCGTCCTTGGTCCATTTTAATCGTTCTGCCGCTTCCGCCTTGCGCTTTGCTTCTTCCTCGCGGAGCTTTCTCCACTCTTTTTGGACTGAAGCATATTTTTCCTTAGAGAGCCATTTACCTTTGTATTTTTTGTAATCACCGAGGTATTGAATTTCTCCTAAGGCTTTGTGGGCATTCTTGTCATCCGGAGCCAATGCGAGAATTTTTCGGTTCAGGTCTTCAAGGCTGGGTGGGCTTTTTAAGGCAACTTGGGAGACAAGTGCGATTGCTTGGCGCAGAGCCTCGATGCGGTCGGAAGTGTTACCCTCGGTACTTCTTGCGAGAAGGTCTTTGAGGAGATCCTCATTCGTTTGTGGGGCTTTTTGGGGTGAGGTCCCTTGATTCCCACCTTGGGCGGTCTTTTGATCCCCCTTGTTAGGGAGAGCATGTTTATCCCCTCCCTTCAAGAGGAAAAAAAGAGCGATTCCTAGCACCACTAAAGCCCCAATGGCGATTGGAATAATGGATTTTTTTTGGTCCTCTGGCTTTGTTCGGTGTTTTTGGGTTTTTGAGGTTGAACGGTTTCTCTTGCTGCCCCGTGAAGCCCTTGAAGAGGCCGATGATGAGCGGATGGAACTGGACCTGGATGCCCCTCTTGGGGATCGGTCTTCTTCTAGGTGTTCATCTGTGGGGATGGTTGCCGGGGGAATGGCAAAGACTTCACCACAGCCCGGGCATTTGACCTTCTTCCCTTCCGGGAGATTCCCCCTCTTGAACTTTTTTTCACAAGAAGGACAGGAGAATGTTGCTTCGCTCATGGTGGCCTCACGTTGATTTTAAGGGATAAGCATAAGCCCGTTCCCTAGGATAGGCCATGTATCTCCTAGACAGAGAGGGCGAAACTTGAAGTTTCTTTTTCTACCGGATTCCCAACCTTTCCCAGTTGGGACTCTTTCCCTAAGACCGATTTGGCTTCATGGAGAAGAGGGCCTCTTAGCGGGGAGCTTTTGCATTCCTTCCACTCTTCTGTCGCTTTTTCTCTCGAATCATTCTCAAATTCTTCAAGATCGCAGAGCGATGCAGCAGAAGATCCCGCTTTCTTCCCTTAAGTGCTCTCAGAAAAGCTTTTTCTGCCTCCGCCCCTCGCCCGAGGTTCAAAAGGGACACCCCTAGTAAGTTCCATGCGGAGGGGTTCCGAGGGTCAAGGGCCACCCCATCCCTGAAAAATATGAAGGCCTTTTCGAAGTCATTGCGGAGGAGCCATTCTTGGCCGGCACAGAGTTGCATCTTGATGGATTCGGGATGCGCTGCTGCCTCATGGAGAAACAGGGATTGATTGTCCTTCCAGATTTTTTGCCGTTTTATTGCGGTGATTCCAGATGCTCCAAGCCAGAGGCCCAGCATGAGGACGAAGGTTGTTCTGGTATTGGAACGAATCCTGGATCCAATGAAACCGAGGAAAATCGCCCATCCAAGGCTTGGGGCAAACATGAGGCGTTCGCCATAGATGGTTCCGATGGGGAAGGCAAGATTGGAGGTCAGGAATGAGAAGCCAAAGAAAGTTCCTACTGAAAGAAAGACAACAGGCCTGCGGCGCCATTGGCTGATCCCCAGACAAATCAGCAAAAACAGAAGGAACCCTACAAGGAGGGCGGCAATTCCTGTGGGGCTGCTTAGTTCTGGGACCAGGGGAGAAATGTGGGGACCGTAATCTGCTGAGAGCCAGAAGGGGGCGATGGTTTGCAAGAGGCCCCAGCCTTGGAAGAGGAGGGCCGTTAGGATTCGCGAGCTGGTGGAAACAAAGTAAAGGGGGTTGGCTGTCCAATTGATGGTTAAATCTGGGCCGCTGGGAAGTTGAGAAATCATTCTTCCCCGGAGGTAAAAGAAGATGATGGCTGGGAGGATGGCGGCGAGGCTGTCAAAAAAGAAGCGGGGATCATGGAGGGGAGAAACTAAGGTTCTCCAACCCGAAGATTGAGGGATGCGGTGACCAAGGCTTTGTTCTGTCTTTGCTTTCTGGTGGAAGCAGAAGCCCAAGAGGGGGAGGAAGGGGAGCCAATTGAGGGCATTCTCTTTTGAGCAGAAGGCAAGGAAAAAGAGGGCTGAACTGCAAAGGCGCAAGAGTCCCGCTTTGATGCCGGAAGTCTTGCGTGCATGAATGATTATGAGGCAAGCGGAGAGGCCGAAGGTAAAGCCCAGAAGCTCGGCTCGCCCAACAACATTTGCAATGACTTCACTGTGGAGTGCATGGGTTGAAAAGACAATGGCTCCCACAGCAGAGGCTGCATTTCCAAGGTTTAAGAGCTTTAAGAGAAGGAAAACAAGGATGGCTCCGAAGGAGGCAAGGAGGATATTTAATAAGTGAGCTGGGAGAGGATTATCGCCAAAAAATCGATGTCGGAAGGCGTATGAGAGAACTGTGATTGGACGGAAGAGCGTGCTCTTTGTGCTAAAAGAATCCCAGTAGTTGGTGGAGAAGTAATGCCCCAGTGACTTCTCCTCCTGGACCGAATGGTTGATACCGTTCTCATGTTTTCCCATGGCGGCAGGACGGTCGTCATAGGTAAAACCATTGCGAGAAGATGGTGCCCAAAAAACAAAGGTAATCAAAAAAACAAAGGCACAAACCCAGGCATTTTTGTTCCACATACCACCGAAGCCCTGATGCGTCCGCGAATCATCCATCGCCCATTCATCGGTCCCAAGGCCTCCAAAACCCAAATTCCCCCAAAGGGGACACCCTTTCTTTGGTTAACGTCGTCTTCGGATCGAAGGGTAGAGGCGGTCTCGAGAGTCCAAAAGCCTTCGGCGAAGAAGGAGAACCGCTAGGGCGCTTCCCAATGCGGTACTCCCTGCAAGCAAGAACATCACGAGAATCTGGTAGCGGACTGCGGTCCCAGGACTGTTCCCTCCAAGGATTTGGCCAGTCATCATTCCGGGAAGACTGACTAAACCGACCACGAGCATTGCGTTAATCATGGGGGTCATTCCTGTTCGTATGGCATCACGTAGAGGGGCTTCGGTAGCCCTATATCGATCAAATCCAAAGGAAAGGAGAAGTTCAATCTGGGATCGATTTTCAACCATTGCATTGGTGAAGCGGTCCATGGCTAAGCTGATGGCAGTTAAGCTGTTACCAAGGACCATTCCCATGAGCGGGATCAAATATCTTGGGTCTGCCCAGTTGGGGGGGTGAACGACTACAAAGACTGCGTAGCCAGTCATGAGAAAGGCGGGAAAGGTAATGGAGAGGATAGAAGTAGTGAGGATTCCGGGAAAAGTTCTCTTTGTTCTTCGGCTAATCGTCCAACCAGCAAGAAGGGCCATCATGACGAGTACAAGGAAGACCAAAAGGGGCCGATTGATGGTGAATACCTTGTCGAGTATGAAACCGATGGCGAAAAGTTGGATGACCGTTCTTGTTCCGGCGATTAGAAGCTGTTTTCCAATCCCCATCCTAAAGCGGATGGAAAGGGCAACATTCACAAGGAGGCAGGCTGCAATGAGGAGCAGATCCACCCAAGAGAGGGGGATCGGGCTTGGGCGAGCAGATGTTTGGATCCCAATGTTTTCGAGGGATTCCAAAATCATGTTTTGAAGATGTGAATGGTTTGGTCGGGACGGAGTGGTCCAATAGTTTTTTGGTGGGAGGTCCAAAGTGTTGTTAGGCCAAGGGTTATCCTGTTTTGGATCGCGCTGGCTGCATCTTTTATCCTTGTCTCATCCAGGCCAGCAAAGGGTTCGTCTAATAGGAGGATTTTGGGATTTTTGCAGAGTGCGGCAACTAGGATAAGCCTTTTCCATTCTCCCCCTGAGAGTTGAGAAGTGGGTTGTTTAAGTGTGTCCATGAGATCCAATCGCTCTAAAAGTTTCTTTTTTTGGGCTTCCTCAATTCTTCCTTCTCTATCACTTAGCAGGGTATTGAGAACTTCCATCGTTGTACCTTGAAATCGGGGGGGTTCTTGGGGGATGAAAAGAATTTGTCTTCGTAAATGTGGGAGGGGATAGGTCTGAACATTTTGCCCCTCGAAGTGGATATCCCCCATGGGTTCAGGATCTAAATCTGTGATCCTCCGGAAAAGGCGTGTTTTGCCTGAACCTGAAGGGCCTTCCACGAAGGTTGCGGTACTTTTTTTGATCACAAATTTCCCTGTGCCCAAAACACTCCTTACTCCGGGGTAATTTTTTACTTCCAGTAATATGGGTGAACTCAATCTTCCCCCAAGTGCATGCAACATTTTTTGAATTTCTTTCCACTTCCACAAGGGCAGGGATCATTGCGTCCCACCTTTTTCCCTCGATGGCGAACGGGCTCTTTTTGGTTCCCAAGGGGTTGCCCATCTCCCGTACCTTTTCCTTCTCGGATGCGTTTTTCAAACTCTCCTCCTCCCAAGGCAAGCTGGTTTCTTAGTTCGAAAAGGGAGGGAACTACATGCTGCTCTTCTAGGAAATCGAGATAATTCGAAAAAATTTCGATGCTGTACTTTCCCAAGGGATCTCTTTCGGAAAAATGCATGGGGAGAAGTTCTGAGAGTAGGGTCCTCATATCTTCTCCATCCAGGTCTTGAGGCCTTTTTCCGAGTTGATGAAAAATGGCTCTAAAAAACCTGAGCATAATGGTTCGAATCTCTTCCCGAGAAGCGCAGGAAAGCCTTTGTCCCTGCCGGGATTCCAGAAACGAAATCGTCTCGAGCAATACCCTCTTCTGATCCATTCTTGGACTCTATTCGAGAGAAGGGGGACATCCATGTTTTCCTGTCAGAATTTTTTGAAATTCTACAGCCAATTTTTGGCGCGGAGCGTCTGTGTTCTTGCCGGAGGCCTTTTTAGGGGATCCTGAAACAGCTTTGGGAGAATGCGTCCGGTTTTATGCCTTTACTAAGAGGGGGGAGCATGACCAGGCCGAGGAAGGAGATTATCGATGAGAGCCAACCTGGGTTCTATCACATCATTGTTCGTTGTGTTCGTCAGGCCTTTCTCTGTGGTTATGACAAGTATTCGAAGCGCAATTTTGACCATAGGAAAGCTTGGATTCGTGATCGACTGAAACACCTCGCCGGGATTTTTGGGGTTCAAGTGTATTCCTACGCAATCCTTTGTAACCATTACCACCTTGCGCTGCGGAATCGTCCCGATTGGGTTGCGAGTTGGTCCAAGAAGGAGGTGGCCAGGCGCTGGTGGAAGCTTTTTCCGAAACGTCGGAAGGCGAATGGGGAGCCTGCCCGTCCCTCGAAGGAGGAGTTGAAAGAGCTGATGAAGGATGTGGGGCTATTGGCCCGGGCTCGCGAGCAGCTGTCCAGCATCAGCTTTTTTATGCAGTTGCAGAATCAGTATATTGCGACGATTGCGAACCGAGAGGATGGCTGTAAGGGTCGTTTTTTTGATGGCCGCTTCAAGTGCACGCGGCTGGAGGATGTTCCTGTGGTGGCGGTCTGTATGCAATATATCGATTTAAATCCTGTGCGTGCGGGGATGGCAAAGTCGCTGGATGAATCGGAGTATACGAGTGCTTTTGAGCGATTGATGGGGGAGAAGGCTCGGTTACGTGTAAGAGCGTATGAAAGGAAGAGGCGTAAGGGAGAAAGTCTGAGCAAGCGTCAGAGGGCGTTACTGAAGAGCGAACGAAAGAAGTTACGGGAATCACAGTGGTTGGCAGGTTTGGACGAGAAGGGCTCTCCTTTTGTTGGCTTTGAGGTTACGGAATATTTGGCGATGGTGGAGGCGGCTGGTAGGCGCATGCGTCGAGGGAAGCGCGGCTGGGTGCCAGATTCTGTGCCCCCCCTCTTAGAGAGATTGGAGCTGGATACGGAGAGCTGGCTTGAGGTTGTGGAGGGCTTTGGGCGCTTGTTTTTCCGTGTGGCCGGCAAGGCTGGCAGTATGGCGATGGCCGCAGAGAAGGCAGGGCGAAAGACCTACCATGGCGTCCGGGCCTGTAGGAGGTTGTTTGGGGTGTGAGGTTATAAGTTTGGACATAAAAAGCCGCTTTTTGCGGCGCCTTCGAGAGTAGAAGGAAATCCCGTTGCGGTCCAGTCACCTGCAATCCAAAGGCCCTTGATGTTTGTTGGGCCTGGAGGGGGACGGAAGTCGGCTGTTTCTGGGGTGGCAGCAATGGTGGCTTTAGATTCGCGCCGGATTTCTGCGAGATCCTTATGGTTGTCAGGAAGAGGAAGAGCCTTTCCCAAAAAAGATTGAAGGCATTTTGAGCCTGCGAGGACCCAATCATTCTTTGTCCGAAGGTGTGGATTTGTTGCTGCTCCGGCCAGAAGGGTGAGCCAGCTTTTTGGGCCAGGTTGTCTACAAATAAAATGAAAAGGTTCCCCGCCTTGGAGGGCAATGAGTAGATCATGAAAGGGGAGGGGGAGCCTTGGTGGTGGAAAGGAAACGCTCACAATCGGGGATGCTTCAATCTTTATGGCTTTTTTTGCAAAGGAAGCGAAAGGGCTAAGGCGGGCAGCTTCCAACCAAGGAACGGCGAGGACGATCCGGTCAAAACCTGTTTTTTTCTTTCCATGCCTAAAGGAAACAGCCTCTAGGCCCCCATCTCCTGCGGGAATGATTTCTGTGACCCCGGAATGAATCCATTCAATATGGTTCTTGTGAATGTATGTCTCTGCTCCTTGATGAATAATTTCGGACCAAGGAACTGTTGGACACCAAATAGCCCCCTCTCTCCGGGAGGAGCCAAAGGCCACCCTAAGAGTGCCAAGAAACAAGCGAGCATCGGCTTTGCCCGCTTCTACATTCATGACCGCACGACAGAGGGGTTCGAAGAACAATGATTGGGTGTCCCTATTCACCTTTTGGATTTCGAACCAGCGCTGCAGCGTGGTTCCAGTAGGGGGTAGTTGTCGCCGAAGGGCAACGCTTCCTTTAAGAAGGCCAAGCCGTTTTTTGATGGGGAGATCGAGCTTGAGAAGTCCTACAAGAAGGTGGATGGGAGCTGGAAGGCGTGGAGGCTCCAACCTGAGCAGCTTGCCGCCGGGGAACATCCAGGTCAAATTAAGGGTGTCCTGTTTTTTAAAGAGGTGTTCAGTTCCGAAAGCGCGGAGGAGTCTGCGGAAGTTTTTGTAGCAACCGAGGATGACATGGGGGCCATTATCTATTCCATCCTCATCCGACCAAACGCGCCCACCAAGCTTCTGGCGTTTTTCGGCAATGCTGACTCGAAATCCCGCTTCATTATGGGCAATTGCAGACGATAGGCCTGCGATTCCTCCCCCGATAACGAGGACAGATGGCCTGTTGCCCATGCTTATTTCAGAGTTGAGAGCGCTAACCAAAGCTTCTTCCACTTTGGGACACGGACCTTCGGTTCCACAAGTGTTCGAAGACCCTTCTTCTCGACACTGTCTAGAAGAGCTTCATATATTTTTCCCATGATTCTAGCTGGCCTAAGATTTTTTTTCTGGCTGGAGGGGAGAGCTTGTTCTGCCTTCCGATACAACCCACGTGCCCTTTGAAACTCTTCAATTAAAAACATATCCAGAGCAGACCCTTCGCAAAGCAACTCTTCAGAAACGGGTTCCCGGAGCTCCTCCGGTGAAAGCCCAAAAAAACCCATCCGATCCATGGGGAGATAACAACGCCCCTCCTTAATATCCTCCCGAATGTCTCGGAGAATATTGGTATATTGAAGAGCCAAGCCCAAAGCCTCCGCGTAGGGTTTGGCGACAAGAGGGTCAGCACCAAAAATGGGAAGGCACGCAATCCCAACCGTAGAGGCCACCCGATGCATATAAACTTTGAGGGCTTCAAAATCAGCAAATGGCTTGGGGGCCAGATCCATTCGAACACCAAGGCAGAGTTCCCGTAAGGGCTCCGGGTCCAAGCCAAACCTTAAACCTGCTCGATGCAAGGCAAAACCTAGGGGGGTTTTTGGCCTTCCTAAAAAAACACGATCCAACTCTTCTTCCCAAAATGCCAGGTGCTTCTCCGCTATGTCCTTTCCTTCTGTTGCGCTTAGATCCACAGCGTCATCCACAACCCGGCAAAAGGCATACAAGGCTAAAAGTCCTCTCCTTCTTCCGGGAGAAAGGAAGAAAAAGGAGATTAAGAAGTTGGACCCAGAAGCCCGTGCGATTTGGGCTGGGCTTTGGTCCGCGGCTAAAATGAGAGTCCGCATCGGCCAAAGAGTAGGGGGAGAAGGGCTGCAATGCTAGCAGTGGCACAGCCCTTCCCCCAAAAAAGGGTGTCCCCTTATGGGCAGGAGCCGAATCCGATTCCGCAGAAGGATGCGCCTCCGAGATGAGGACCACCGAAGAAGATGGAGTAGCTTGTGGAGCTGTGGGGGCTAGAGAAGCCGGAGCCTGTCAGTTTTCCGAGCGAGAAGAGGGATCGGATCATTGTGATGGGGTTCCCGTTGAGACCAGCCAGGTTGGGAACGGCGTCTGTGGGATTCACATAAAACCCTCCAAAGCTCGCATTTACTGCCTTTACAGCACCAAGAGCGGCGCCTTGGTGGACAGCGGCCCCAACAAAGGTGACTTGGACCCCGGATAAGCTCACCCCTTCGCGGGCAAGAATTCCCAAAGCATTTGTTGTAATGATACCGCCCTGGGAATGGGCGATGATTTCTTTGAGACCAGGAGCATTTTTTAACCATTGCGCAAGTTGCGTTGCTTCACCAGAGGGACCAAGGACCTTTCCGGAGAAGGACTCGAGCATGTCCATGAAGAAACCGTTTGACGGATTGTGGAGCAATGTGAAGCTGTCCCCATAGAGTTCAAATCCGTTTTTTATTGCAATGGTAGGGTCTCCGGCATTTCCGTTAAGGATCCCATTCACAAATAACCGGGGTCCCTTGATGGCATCCACTTCGGTGATTTTGTAGACATTATCCCCAATGTGTTCTGCATAATAGAGCTTAGCATCCTTGGGGATAAAGCGATCGAGAGCCATTCGGAGGCCGGTTTTTATGCCCCACATGATACCCCCTGTGATGCCCCCGATTACGGCTCCTCGTAAACCTGCCTTGAGAGCATCGCCAAGACTCCCTCCATTGAGAAGTGTCAGTGTTGCCGAGCTGGCAAATCCTGCAGCGATCCCCGAAACAATTGCCCCGCCTAAGGTGAGGCTCGAGAGCCCCAGAAGTCCCAGGGCCGCTCCTCCGGTAATCACTCCGATGGCAATCGCAACAAGGGGTTTCCAAATCTTCTTAAAAAACTTTCCAATTTTCTTGAAGAGTTTTCCTAAAAAGAAGCCAGAGGGGTCAAGTGAAGAAAGAGGGTTATTTCCTACATAGTTGTAACGGTTGAGGTTTTGACCTGCGAGCCGGCCTTTGACCAAAGGGTCTGCCGAGAGCATCCGCCCCAGGATCGGATCGTAGACTCTTCCATTCATATGGATGAGTTCCCCTACCTCTAGGTGCTCGTGCCCCGTGTATCCCCGATGGTAAATGGAGGAAATTCTGTTCCCCGGGGCCCAATTCCTCCCATATCGCCGACGACCCCAAGGATCATAACTTGCTACTTGGAGGACGCGCCCTGTGCGATTAGTGATTGCTTGAACAGAGCCTAGGTGATCGCGGTGGAAGTATTGAGTGTCAGCACCAAAGCCCGTTTTATGAGCTGCGATGATGCGTCCTCCGGCAAGGATATAGTTGAAGTGGGTGAGCCGGTTCCCTACTACTTGGAGCTCATAGAGAGGTCCAGCGTAATAGCGGGAAGCTTTCCATCGACCATTCAGATACCCTTTTTGAACCCTCCGGTCCCGTCCGGGACCATAGGCAAAGGAAAGCTTTATGTGATTCCCAGTAATCGTCCTTACTTTATTATAGGACGTGTAGCTGAGGTTGGATGCCCCGTCCCGAAGAACATTGCCTGAGGCATCGTAAAGAAGTGTGCGATTGGGCTTGTTTGAATATCCAATCACCTGTGTGACGCCGTGAGGGTGCCGTCCGGAATATCGGTAAGAACCCACATCACTTTTCGAAACAATGTTTCCTGTCCGATCATAAGCAATCCGGACAGGGGAAAACCCACGGACTGTGGAGTTGACTAAGCGATTGAGCCGGTCATAACCGAAGGTTTCCGATGTCTTCAAAAAGGCATCACTTCGCCATGCCAGGTTCCCTAGGGCATCAAATCCATAACGTTGATCCAGGACCCCATTGGTAAGGATTCGGGAAACTCTACCGCTACCAGGATTGTAGGAATATGTAGTTGTTTTTCCGTTTCCAAAGCTTTCGCTAATGACCTGTCCCCTTGCATTTTTGGAGTTGAGTTTCCAAAAGAGGGCATTGGTCCTGACGTCTCGAACTTCCGCCAAATAACCATAGCGGTTGTAAATATTTTTTACGCGGAACCCACTTGGATAATGGATCTGAACGACACGGCCTGAAGCGTCATAAACATTGGACATCCGGAAAGCACGTCCACCTCCCGCATAGAGAGTAGAGACCAAGCGGCCATATTTGTCATAAGTGTTGGTTTCGGAAAAACCTCCGGGTCCCACGACTCGATAGAGTTTCCCTTTGGCGGCCAAGCCGATGTCATAGGTCCAATAAGTCCACCCTTCCCGTTCATGCCTCTGGGTCCTTCTCCCCAGAAGGTCATAGCGATAGGTGGTAACCATTCCGTTTGCGTTTCGTTCGGCAATTTGCTCGGAGAAACCATTAAACCAGTAGTAGCTTGTCCCCATGTCGGGATCTGTAATCCGCACTTTGCGATCGAGAACGTCATAGGCCATGGTTGTAACGTGCCCATTTGGATCCCTAACAGAGATCAAATTGTCATGACTGTCGTAACTGTAGGTCGTGACACTTCCGTAGGCATCAATGGAGCGCAGAATCTTCCCAAATGTGTCTTGAACTTCTGTCTGCCTGTTCCCTTTGGCATCGACCTTTGTAATGGTCATTCCAGAGTAATAAGTCCTAGATGTAGAATTGTCCGGAAGCGTGACAGAAACCACTCGACCGAGGAGGTCGTAACGCCTTGTTGTCCAGAGCTTGCGGATATTGCCCCACCAAAAGTACTGCTGATAAGGCTCAGAAACTCTTGAAACACGCCCCAGACGATCGTACTCCGTGACCCTGGAGCTGAATCGGCCATTAAAGGTTCGGACTGTTTGCAACCGTTCCCTATCTAAAATGTCATAGTAGAGGAAGCGCTCCGGGGCATTGTCCTTGCGTATGGTGACAATGTAGGCGAAATAGCCCCATCGGTACCGGCCATAGGTCCAAGTCGTCCTCCCTGAACCGGGAGTATAGGTCGAAGTCTTCCTCCCGAAACCGTCATAAGAGGAATAGGTCGGGACGCCGTTTGGACTGACTGTAGCTGTTACCAAACCAAGCAAGGGTTCCCGGAAATAGGTTTGCTTTTGCCCGAGAGGGTTGTACTCGGTGGAGACAAAACGGCCTTGACTATCATAGTATTGCCGAACTGTTCTCGTTTCCGTGTAGCGTCCATTCCAGGCCCTTGTACTTTGGATGACAACGTTCCCGAAGGCATCGTATCCGTAGGTGACGGTTTTCCGAAAGGCCGCAGAAGAAGTCGGTTCGATCGTAGTCTGAATCAAATGAACCAGTGAAGAGTCAAAGCGATAGGTCTCTCTTCTTGTGATCGGCGTTTTACCAAAGCGCGTCCTTGTGACCGTTTTGCTTGTGAGTCTTCCTAGGATCCAGGCCCCCACATTATTGGCATAGGTATAAGTCTCTACCTTTTGGTGTCCTCCTTGGTACCGATACCTTGCCTGAGTCAGGTTTCCATAAGCGTCATAGGAGAAGGAGCTGGAAGTAGAGGAAACTAAGGCTCCATTGAGTTCATAATTCCTGGTTAGGCTGGACGAGACATAGGCTCTATGGACTCTTCCATAAAAAGAGCTGATGAACTGAAGGCTATTCCATGTCGCAGAAATCAGGCGATTATTAGCGATTTGTCTTTGTTCGACCTTTCGGAGTTTTGCTCCAGCAAATCGGTCATCCAATTCAAAATGGGAGATTCTGCGGATGCCCGCGGTGTAGTCATTCACGATAATGCGACGAAAACCTCGAAACCCCTTTCCAGAGAGATTCAGCACCCCTTCCTCAAAGCGGTACCGTTTTAGATCCAGGTCATTTTGATGAACCCCCGTACTCTCTTGCGTTTGGTAAACGACGAAGATTGGTGCTTGGAAATCCAGGTCTGGATATTGCGCATGGGTTCCTTTTCCATAGACTGCCGCGTTGGTAATCGGGCGATAGGAGATGTAGGTTTTTCTCCCATTGTTATTGATTAACGTGATCCGTTGATCATTGTCCCCCAGGTTGGATTGTGCTAGGTCCGTTCCCCAATCCCCGAAAGCAACCAGGTCAGGAAGCCCATCCCCATCGGTATCCCCCAAGGTCCGGATGTGCAAACGATCATCCCATCCACCGATCCGATTACCATAGCCCCGGTACCAAAGTCGGGCTGGAGCAAAGTTTTGTCCCGTAGAAAGTGCCACCGTTGGACCGGTGCTGGAGAATCCAAGGATATCTGCACGTCCATCTCCGTTCATATCCAGGACATAGCGAGGGTGTTTTTGGATTTGCCAACCACTAGAAGAGCCATAGCCGCCAATCCACTTGCGTGGGGCCGTAAACCCTGTCCCCGTGGACAAAGCTACTTGGACTTCTCTGCTTCCAAACCCAACGACATCGGCGAGTCCATCACCATTGACATCGGCCATCATTCGTGGGTGGTAAGCGGTTCTCCAACCTCCCGCGCTGTACCCAAAGCCTCTAACCCAAAGCCTAGGAGGGCTAAAGGATGCCCCTGTTGACAGGCTGACCAAAACTCCGCTGCTGCTGAAACCGATAACATCAGCCCTCCCATCACCGTTGACATCGGCCATCATCCGGGGATGGTAGGCTGTTCTCCAACCTCCGGCCGAATACCCGAAACTTCGCACCCATGTCCTGGGAGCAGTAAATCCCGTCCCTACAGAGAGGGAAACCACCACCCCATGCCCAGCAAAACCAACGATATCCGCTCGGCCATCCGCATTGACGTCCGCAAGGAGCCGCGGGTTTTCTTTGTTTCTCCAAGAACCGGCCGAATATCCAAAATAACGCACAGCCAAACGAGGAGGAGTAAAAGAAGAGCCTGTAGAAAAGGACACTTGCACCCCGTTGCTCGCAAAGCCAACGATGTCCGCCTTTCCGTCTCCATTGACATCCGCAAGGCTGCGAATGTGGTATTTGGATCTCCATCCTTGGTTGTATCCAAAACCCCTGACCCAAGTTCGTGGGGCTGTAAAGCCTGTCCCCGTTGCAAGGGCAACTTGAACTCCATGACTTGCAAACCCGACAATATCTGCCTTCCCATCTCCATTGACATCGGCCAAGGTTCGCGGATGTTCTGAGACACTCCAGCCTCCTGCTCTCCGACCAAAGGTGTTTAAAACGCGCCTTGCCCTGGCGAAGTTTTCAACCCCATAGCTTCCCCAAGTAAACCGAATGGGCTCGAGATGCTTCCCGCGGCTCCCTCCCTCGGTGAGTGAGATAAGCCTGGTTTCCTTGTTGGGACCACGTGTTCCATAACCCATGGAGTAGGAGCGAACCAAAGTATTCCCAAACAAGGATCGGATCTGAGTGAGCCTTCTGCGTATGAGAATCCTTCGTCCCGAGATCCAGTGAGTGCTTGGATCACTTCTAAAGGCATAGCTGAAAAGCACAGAAGCATAAGGAGTGGTCCTGCGAATCGTGTTCCCGGAATAGTCGATCCGGTAGGGAACGGATTCTCCTGTGGCTCGATCTTCGATATATCGAAAAGTCATGTAATTCCCAGAGCGGTCTACAATGCGGTTTACCCGCCAGAGGAGAACACTCGAGGTTCCGGGAGCTTCAATGCGAGAATCCGCAGTCCCCCCGAATTCCATGTAAAGTCCCTTTTTCGTCCACACTCTGAAGAAGGAAGGCCCGTCCCCTGAGCGCCCATAGGAAATAATGCGAGCGAAACTCTCTTGCTCAGTCCGGTATTGAGTTCCACTTCCGCCATAAACACCAACAATGTTGACGAGGCGCTCCCCTCCTAAAGCAAAACGGTCATTTCCATCAAAATCCACCGGGTCCAGAAACCCATCCTTAGCTTTTGTAGCTGGAATCCTGGAAATTGTTGTAAGCCCCGAAAGATTGAACCCTCGGCCTAAGAGACCATTACCTATTTGGCTGTTGTAGACGACAGCGATTTTGGGTTGCATCCCATTTGTCCCAGGAGAGACCAAGATGGGAATGCTGTAAGTGGCCCCACCGGTATCGCTGACCGAAAACTTTGCAGCGGTAGAACCCGCTTCCTGGCTGGGGAGATCCTTTCCAAGGACTCCAAAAAGAAATGCGCAAAGAAAGAGACTGGATCGTGAAAACGAAAACAGAATCCTCGGAGCCTTCCGAGAATCCTGCTTCCAAAGCTCAAAACCCTTTCGATCAATATGAGATCGAAGCATAAAACCTCCATGGTGTTCGAGAGAGACGGTTTTTTCCAAGCCCATGCCTTACAAGTCCCATAAGAAGGGGCTTCTGGCATAACTATGAGAAAAGGAGGTTACTTTTCCATTGGTTTTTGGTCAATCCCTTCTTATCGGGAGTTCAAAACAGAAGAGGGGCCCCAAGAACCATGAGTAAACCAAAAGCCATCCTTCGCATGCCGCGCTCCGAAAAGGGCGGTGGAAATTTCCGTCCAAGGAAGGTTCCCAGGGCAACAATGGGAAGGGTCAGGATGCTTAAGTAAAGCATGTTGGCCTCAAAGCTCCCTTCCAAAATGACGAGGACAATCCTCGAACTCGAGGAGATGAGGAAGATTGCGAGGAGGGTGGATCGGATGACATCAACCCGATCAGGCTGGCGGTATAGGTGGTAGATCAGAGGCGGCCCTGAAGTGCTGAAGAGGCCACCAAGGATTCCTGATAACCCTCCAGCCACAAAATCCTGCCAGTTTGTGGCTCTCTTCCTTTTTGGGTGGGGCTTCACCATCCCCAGGCCTCCACCCAGAAGGATGACAGCTCCCAGAATCCTTTGGAGGATCGAAGAGGAGCTTTGGTCCATGAGATGTAGAAGCCCAAGGCCCACCAGGAGCATGGGAACCAGCCCCAGGCATGCTCGAAAGAATACCCGTTCGTTGATGTGCCCTCTTCTTCCAACCAAGGCCATGAGGATGCTCGCGAAACCTGTCATGCTGATGACAACGGCGGTGAAGGCGACGGGTGCTAGACCCAGGAGCGTAACCGACCCCATGACAATCAGCCCATGGGCGAAACCGGCCACGCTCTGCACATAAGAGGCGACTAAGAGGATGGCGCTGAAGCCGAGGAGAAGTTCGAGGGTCATTGGATCCGAGGGGGGAGTGGGGGCGCGCTTTGAGCAAGATGAAGGAGGATCTTTGAGGGGCCTTTTTTTCGAAGAGCCCTAAAGAGCACTCGTAGGCTGTCCCTTTTCCCTACCTTTGGGCGTTTGCGTAAGGGGTTAAAGCCTCCAGCTTCCAAACGTTCCAGGACAAGAGTGGCAGATTGAAAAATTGCCCTGATTTCGAGCGACATGCGTCCCTTCAACAGATCGCAAAGAGGGTGTCCCCTTTTGAAAAGCGATGCGGTGGTTTGGGCAAGTTCACGGATGAGGGTTTGGAGTGGGGGGGGCGCAGAGTCTTTTCCGAGTTCTTCTTCGGCGATTCCAAGGGTGTTCATCCTGTCCTTTGGAAGGTAAATGCGGTCCCGTTCCAAATAATCGGATTGGATGTCCTGGATATGATTCAACAGCTGAAGCGCGGTACAAATCTGATCAGAAAGATCCATTGCTTCAGGTTCTCGTTCTTCGAATAGCTCTAAGACAAGGCGTCCCACCGGGTTGGCGCTCATGCGGCAATAATCGAAGAGCTCAAGGATGTCCCCGTAGCGGTTTTTTTCGAGATCCTGCTCGAAGGCATCGAGGAGGAGAAAGAAATACTCTGGACTTAGTTTGTGTTGATGTATGCACGAAACCAGTGGCCCCGTAAGTGAATCGAAGGGGGTGTGGGCTTTTTTGCCCCCTAATGCCTCATCCAGGCTTACTCGAAGAGCGTGAAGGCCCGCAAGATCTTGGACTTCATCCGCAAGATCGTCGGCGGTTCGCGCAAAGGCATAAATCCATTTAAAAGCCCCCCGTTTGGGCTTTTGAACCAGAAAAGACCCCACAGGGAAGTTTTCGTAGTGCTTGGAAGCCAAGTCCTCCCATCTACCAATATCTTCGTTTTCTTCCCTCTCCATGGCGGAAGGTTATAACTCCTTCATGAGCGTGGAACACAAATCCCAAAGGAAACTCATGGATGAGGGCATGGATGAGGGGACACCCTTCTTCCTTGACTGTCATGTGGACACCATCATCAAGGTTGTTGATGACGGGGGGGATTTCATCCATGGGATCCCGGATGGCCAAGTAGACCTCCCCAGATTGGAGAAGGCAGGAGTGGGTGTCCTCTTTTTTGCTTGCTGGGTGGATCCCGGCTACCTCCCTGACCGCTGCTTTGAACGAGTCAACGAATTGATCGATGGTGTCGAAGCTCTTGTGGCAACCAACCCAGACAAAATAGGTCTTGCCCGGACCATGCAGGAGGCCAGGGACATCCAAGCAACAGGGAAACTTGCCGTGGTTCTCGGGGTCGAAGGAGGACATGCAATTGAAGGAGACCTAGGAAAGCTCCTCCACCTTGCCGATCGTGGGGTTCGCTATATGACCCTTACCTGGAACAACCATCTCTCTTGGGCTGAGAGCTGTCAAAAGCCCACAGAGTCCTCGCCGAAGGGCCTGACTGATTTCGGAAGAGAAGTCGTAAGGACCATGGCCCGACATGGAATGGTTGTGGATCTTGCCCATGTTTCTCCACAAACTTTTGACGATGTTCTCATCATGGATGTCCCAGCTCCGATTGACTCCCATACAGCAGCCCGCAGCATTTGCGACCACTGCCGGAATCTCAGCGATATGCAGATTGAAGCCCTCGCGACCCGAGGAGGAGCCCTGGGCCTTACACTTGTTCCCGGCTTTCTCTCGTCTCAGAGTGAAACTGCTGACCTTGACTTAGCCGTGACTCATGCCCTCCATATTCTTTCTGTGGGAGGTTCAGATGTCCTTGGGATAGGCTCTGACTATGACGGGATTGATCGAGCGCCCATCGGTCTCGAAGACTGCTCAAAGTTGGCTCAGCTTGGAGCCAGCATTGCAGAAAATGCGGAGCTTTGTCCCGAAGATTTGAAAAAAATTGCACACGGCAACCTCATGCGTGTTTTTGAAGCCTGGGAAGTCTGAGTTATCCCACCTCTCCTTATGCCTCAAGGGCTGGGTGCATCATTGGGTTCTACGAAGGGTAAGCAATCGATCCCGAAACCCAGAACCAAATCCCCTTTGCGAGGCCTTTAAGTCCATGGGAGCTCAAAGGTTTTCCCCCCTTTCTTTCTCTTCCTTTAAAGCTTCCCAATAATCCCAAAAAAAGAGCACCGTCGGGACGCTCTTGCCTTCGCAATTCATGAGAACTTGATGCAAAGAAGCCAAAGACCTTCCCCGATATCGGATGCGTTCCAAAAAACTGGTGAAAAACCTTTCCCCTGTTTCATCATAGATATCCATTAACCAAGAAAGCAGTTTGGTTGTAGAAGCCTTGGAGAGCTTTTCCACGGGAGCCCCTGCCTTTTTCTCTTCCTCGATCTGGTCACAAATCAATTTCCGCATTTCCCTCCTTTTTCTTTGCTTCTCAGCCGCGAAGCGCATGAGGTTCTGTTTTTGATGGAACTCATTGTTTACCCCTTTCCGTTGTTTAGGGATCCCTTGCCCCTTCCCCTGGGTTCCTTCGTTCTCGGGTGCACAATCATTTTTTTCGCTTGAGACCTCTCCTTGTAGAAAACCTTCCCTTGGAGCATGCATCTCCCTGGCCTTTCTGGTTTTTTTCTGCTCGATTCTTTGTGGAGCACAATCGGAAAAAACTTGGGCCTGAAAAGCCTGCCTTTTTTGAATCCCCGCAGGTTTTCCTTTGCGGACCTTGAAGATGGGACACCCATCTTTCCCAATGTCTTCAACCAAAATGGCTCTAACTCCCTGTTCCTGGAGGTCAGGGCATTGGAAACGGAGGTCTTCTATGATGTTCCCCAAGATCGTAGAAAGTGCTCGTGCTCCCGTCGAAAGTTTGAGAGCTTTGCGCGCTGTCGTACGAATCGCATTTTTTGAGAACTCCAACTCAATTGCATGAAGCCTGAAAAAATCCTGAACAGCTTTTAAGGGGCTGCCTTTTGCATAGAGAAGGATGCTTTCCATGACCCTTTCTCCGAGAGGCTGCAGGGCCGCGAAGTCCCCCATTCGACCAATAATCTCAGGGAGGAAACCAAGTTTGTCGAAATCCTCCGGAAGGGCTTGGGAAAGGAGTTCAAAGTCACGCTTTTCTTGCTTTTTGGATGAGGAAGGGCAAGGAAACCCAATCCTCTCGGCTCCGATACGCCTTTCGATGATCTTGGGGAGGGAAGGAAAGGCCCCCGCGAAAATAAAGAAAACTCCCGAAGAGTTCAGGACATGTTCAGCCCCTGCACGGTCTCTCCAAGAATGGACCCCCCCCTCCATCATTTTGCGCAATTCGGCTTGGAGGGCAAAACCAGTAACGTCTTTTTCTCTCATTTGACTCCCTGCAATCTTGTCGAATTCATCAAAGAAGAGAATGGCTTTTTCAGCATGCCAACGGTTCTTTGAAGCGCCTAGAATCTTCTGGATGATGGAGCCAAGAGGCTCCCCCACATAGCCCGTGGAGACAAAGTGGGTAAGGTCCACTTGGATAAAGGGGAGTTTCAGGAAGTCAGCCAGGGTTTTTGCGATTAGAGTTTTGCCGCTCCCGGTCGGCCCAAAAAGAAGGAAATTGGAGCGAGGAGTGCTTTCAATCGCCCCCATCGTTTTGGCGGAATGAGTCATGTAGTGTTGATAGGCTGCAGCTGCGATTTTCCGCTTTGCATCGTCCTGTCCCATGATGGACTGATCCAAGAAGGAGAGAATTGTTTTCGGAAAAGGGAGCAAGCTTGTTTCCATAGAATTTGTTTCCTCAAGGATTCAACGAGAATGAGAAGGAAGAGAGACCTGTTAAATGAGGGCAAAATGAGGAAATAGTGGGGTTTAGGTTTCCGGTCGCCATAAAGACAGCCTGATTGATACCAGCTAAGCTCCTAAGGAACCTTGCCTACCTGATTCATGCCTCTTTCCCCTGAAGCTGCAAAATCCTTAATGGGCTCACCAAAACTCTTTGGAAAAGGAAATGATTACATGAACAAGCCCGTTTTTTTTCACGACCTCCAGTTCCCCGAAGAATGCCCCTGAAGCCAGTCCTTGGCCTAAGAAAAGGATCCTACAAATCCTTTGTTTTTGGATCGCAAGGACCTCAAAGGGTTCTTGCGGCTCGAAAAAACAACTTATGACCAATCCCTTTTTCGGGGGACACCAATTGTGAAGAAATCAGGCTAAGTGAGCGAGCGTCCACTCAATCATGAAAAAATTAAGTGGTATGCAAGTCGACTTAGGAAGGAAGAAACCTAGAGAAAGCTTTGGATTCTCCATGTTCCCACAGCTGATCCCCGAAACCTAACCTTGTATTTCCTGCTTTTTCCCACGAACAACGAAGAGGCCCAAACCCAAGCTCCGTTGCCATGGGGAGTCTAGTCCACTTCTGAAATCTTGAAAAGCCCCCCTGGAATCTTCTGCCCAGGGTGGGGTAAGCCTTTGTGGTTCCAAAGGCTTCAATGAACAGGGAGGTTTCGGTTTGGAGCGGGAAGAAAAGAAAAGCATGGCTGTCCCCTTTTAGGGAGGGGGGCGGCAAAGGCGGTTGTCGCTTGGATGGCTGCTTAGGGGATGGGATGGCTTTGGCAGCAAGGTGGCAATAACGAGCGAATCACCTGGATGGCTTTGTGAGCCTTGGCCATGAAGTCCTCGGTTGCTTGGACCGTGATGAAGTTGGGATGACCGTTCCAGGCTTCGATGATCCTCTTGTCGATTGCTTGGGCTTCAGCGGGAGATTCGGTCCTCAAAGGGTTCTGGTGGTTATAACCCTCGTCCGCACTCGGGGTTTCGAGATGGATGACCGCCGCAAACCGCGCGAATTCTCGCTCCCGGGTCGTATGGCATTCTTTGAAGAAGGACTCCGGAGTCCCCGGCCAATAAGCGAGCCCGTCGATGGTTCCCCGATCGCAGAGCCCCACGGCCAAAAAGGCCTCACTGACCACAAGAGTCTGGAGCTCGTCCTGAACATGGTAAATGGCTCGCTGCGCTGCCCGTCTTGCCGGGGCACTCTCGAATCGAGGGAATCCACAACCGAAAAGCATGCTTGCCGCTTCAGGGAGAACACCCACATGCTTACAAAAAGAGCGCAGGCAAAGCTCAAGGATCGCGGTCTTACCCGCCCCAGGTCCACCCGTGACTGCAATAAGCTTGGTCTGGTGGACAGATTCTTTGCAAGAACAAGGAGCACTTCCGAATTGCAGGCTGGTCATGGTTGGATGATAGCATCCTTTACTTGCGCCATTTAGAAGGAAGGCCTCTTAACTTGTGTTTTTACTGAGTTTGTTTAAGCCTAGTGAGGACAAGGGTGAGGGATGCAACTTTTCTTTTTTCGAGTGATATACGGAGTTCTAGTTGACGGATTTTTTTTCGTTTGTTGGTGTGTAAATCATGTTTCCTTGATGGGGGGGTGCGGAGATAGTCTCGACATCTTTGAATGTCATCCTCAGCCCTGGAGATGACCCTATTTCTTTGTTCAAGCTCTTTTTCACACTTTTTCTGCAGTCTTAAAATCGTGGATTTTGGAGTCATCAAAAAAAGAGGCCTTTTCTCTTTAAGTTGTTTGATGTAAGCGTGAACCATCATCCTCACTTCGGCCAAATCGCTTTCCCTCCCAAGTGTCGAAAACTTACGAAGTGAATCTGCCAGTTCTGATGGGGTATAAATGGATCCAACGTGGAATTGATCGTCGACAGTAAGTTTTAAAAATTTCTGAAAGAACCGCAAGGATCTTTGAAGGTTATACTCCTTTCCAAAAGACCCGTAGACAACTCCCATGCCAAAATGGACCAAAGGGTCTTCGGGACGAAGCTTGTTGAGCTTTTTCCAAACTCTGAGCAGGTTTTTTGGGTCGCGTTCACGACGGAACAAGATCGCTTTTTCTATGAGAGTTTGAAGCTCGCCCTTTGTTTTACGAACAAGGTCCACAAAGGGGCGAAGCGCCTCTTTTTCCATTCCCTTGGGAAGGGCTTTGAGCAGGGCTTCTGCTACGATCATCGCCTCCCGATTCCTCCGCATGCCCAATAGAAGGTACATTTGGGCGCGAAGCAAAGTCGGATCGGATGCCCTCTGTTCCAACATGGAATGCAGGATTTTGAGAGCCTTCTCTTTGTTCCCTGCTCGGATGGCTTCCGTCACCTGCTGTGGTGTTTGGTGGAGGTTTTGGGACACAAGATGTGTCGTAAAGAAAAAACAGGCTGAAAGAAAAACAAGTGAAATCTTGGGTTTGAGCATGACGGCTTCTTTGTGAGCTGGAGGTTATTCTTTTTTGGGCGAAAGGATGTTTAGATCAACCTTTAAATCTTGGGAAATGCCCAGGATGTTGCAATGAAAAATTGATCTTTTCTCCCTAACAATCTTGCTGTAACTTATTCAAAACAAGGATTCAAAGGTTCTTTCGGATAAAATTCATCCGAAGGATTTGGGCGTGCAAGTTTCCGATCCCGTGTCGGGAGAGAGCATAGGGCATAAAGACGAAGTTCTGCTTTCCCGCTCTTTGGAGGGCATTGACGAGTTGGATGGCGTTTTGAAAGTGGACATTGTCATCTTTGACGCCGTGAAGGATGAGAAGTTTGCCCCTTAGGTTTTTGGCGGCCTCGGCAGTAACAACGGAGCTGCGGTTGTACCCATCCGGGTTGTGTTGGGGTGTTTGCATAAACCGTTCTGTGTAGATTGTGTCGTAGAGTCTCCAGTCATAGACACCCGAACTTGCGACGCCGCATTTGAACTTTTTGCTGTGCGTGAGGGCGAAGGCCGTCATGAAACCGCCATAACTGCCTCCGGAAATGCCGACCCTGGAAGGGTCAACCCAAGGGATGTTTTTGGCCATCCAGTCAATGGCGTCTTCAAGATCTTTGAGTTCTTGGACGCCGAGCTGTTTGTAGCAAGTCTTTGTGAATTTCATGCCCCGTTTGGTGGCCGAGCGGACGTTGACCTGAAGTTTCCCAAACCAAGTGGGCCGGATGGGGCCCCTGTAACTGTCGCGGATCGTGGGTGCCGCAGGACCGGAATAGGTGTTGATCCAAAGGGGGTAGCGCTGACCCGGTTTCAAATGGGCGGGTGGGGTAAAGGTAAGATCGAGGGCTTCTCCATCCCTGGCATGGATGCGCCTTAGTGTGGGGAAAGATGCCCCTTTGGGCGGTTGTCGGGCGTAAACCCTGTGGAGGTCCCTGCCCTCAACGCTGCGAAGCCATTGTTCCCCCGGGTTTTCGAGGGAAGAAAAGCTGTCCAGCAGGAGGCTGAAATCCCCGTTGAAGGCCACCCTATGAGTCCCCCGGCCTCGTGTAACCATGCGCTGCCAGGATCCATCCAGAGCCGCCACATAAGCTTGTCGCCCAATCCAATTCTTCTCGGTTGTTCCGTAAAAGGCGATCCTCCCCCGGGCCTCGTCCACCCGGATGATCCCCTCCGTGCTCCAAGCGCCATGGGAGATGGCGCAGATCAGTTTTCCCTTCGAGTCATAACGATAAATGTGGTGATAGCCCGTCCGGTCACTTTCCCATAAAAAGCTCCCGTCCTCCAACCAGCGAGGCAGAGCAGGTCTTTCCACCCAAGCATCCTTCCTTTCTTCATGCAACACCCTTACAAAGCTGCCGGTCTTCGGGTCTGCGAAGTTTAGGTCCATCCAAGTTTGCTCTCGGTTTTGAACGACAAAAACCAAGCGATCTCCCGCAGGAGTCCAACCTACTCGAACGATCAGGATCTCGTCCTCAGGCTTATACAAAGACCGGTCGATCTTCCGAATCTTTCCCGTCTTTGCGTCGGCGACTCGAAGCCCGATCAAGGGATTGCCCCGGCCCGCCTTCGGGTATTTGATTCTCTCGATCCCAAGAGTCTGCGGAAGAAAGTCGAGGATCTCAAAGCTGTCCACTGGGCTCTCGTCGATCCTGAGAAAAGCCAAATGTTGCCCCCGGGGCGACCACCAGGCACCCTTGAAATTGCCCCTTCCATAGACCTCTTCCTGATAGACCCAATCCAGCTCGCCATTGAAAGTGTTTTCAGACCCATCCTGAGTCAGGCGAAGGCGCTTTCCGTCCGAAAGCCGGAGCAGGTAGAGGTCCTTGTCCTGAATCATAGACAGTGTCTCGCCATCGGGAGCCAAGGCCAAGTGTCGAAGCCCATGGAGCCCTTCGGCGACCTTCTTACCTTTCCGCTTGGGACCGAAAACAAAGACCTGCCCCCTATGGAGGGCGACATAGACTCTTCCATCAGGGCTTTTCAAAAGCAGGGATTGGGGCCAAGGTTGCCTCGGAAGGGTGCTGAAGCGGGGACGTCGCCACCCCCTAGGGTTTAGCTTTGTTCCCGCAAGCCGAGACAGCTCTGCGGACGAGTTGAATGAAGTGCGTGACCTTTGGCTTCTTGGCCCTGCTTCGGTTTGATCTTTGGGAGTCGGAGTCTCCTTCCATCCCTTGGGCTTATAGTATTTTCCCTTCCAGAGGATGAGTTCCTGATTGTGGACCCACCGGGCGTCCCTTCCGCCCCGCCTAAAACGACGAAATCTTTGTCCAAGTGCAAGGGAAGAAAAGGAGAGGCTGATCAGAAGGAGGATGTGTTTTTGCAATCGACTTTCCCGGTTATGGAAGAACGCAGGATCTTAACTTTTTTCCAAAGGTCTCGTATGCCCCGGAGAAATCAAGCAGGGAAAAAATCACGAAGTCAGGCCTGGAGCAAGTTTCTTCAAGGGCTGTTTTCATACCCCATTTTCTTCTTAGATTTTTTCGAACTCATGGACCCAAACCTGGCCTTTGAGATCGAGGTCCATGCCTCCGTGCATTTTTTTAATAAGCCCCAAGTATGCTTCAAGGTTGGGGAAGCCTTCTGCCTTAGCCTCCTCCTCGGTCATGTCCGCCAGGCTCTCCCTTCTCAGTCCCACAACCCGAAATTTCTGGTCTTTTAAGGCAAACTCTTCTCCGGGATAGGCATACACTCCATTGCGTCTTTGCTGGGTCTTTTTGCCTGCAAGCACCGCATCCACGAGGCGTGGATGGTTCACAAGGCGATCAATCGAACAAGTCTTCTCGGGATAATCAGTCATCGTTTCTTTGTGCTCCTTCTCGTGGGGATCCAAGATCCCAGGTTTCTGCATTCCAAGTTTGGGGCAGCATCATGTCGAAAACAATCCTGCTTCTCTTGTCTCTCCCTTTGTTTTGGAGCCAGGCCCAGTCGCCCTCTCGAAAGCCTTCCCTAAGGCCGGAGATTCCCCACATCGAGTCAGTGGTGCCACTCCCTGTACAACCTCAGTCCAAGGATCCTGCCACCATTTGGTTCGATGATTTTGATGGAAAGCCAAAGTCCTACGCTGAAGGGAAGAGCCCTTTGGATCCCATGGTTGCTTTTGGAAACAAGGGCAAATCCCTCCGCTGCCTGTATCCAAAGGGCAAAAGAGGCATAGGGGGTCGCAAGCTCTTCTTTGGGAAGAGTCCTGTCTACACCAACAAGGCGCGGCGATCCGGGGAGATCTTTGACGAAGTGTATTGGCGCATTTACGTAAAGCACTCATATGGCTGGCGGGGCAACCCCGCCAAAATGTCCAGGGCAACCAGCATCGTGAACAACAAGTGGGCACAAGCCATGATTGCTCACGTCTGGGGTGGTCCGGGACCATCTCTTACCCTCGATCCGGTAAGGGGCGTTCGAGGTGATCGTGTCGTGACGCGCCATTACAATGACTTCGAACGGATGAAGTGGCTCGGAAATCGTCCGGCCTCCAAGTTCCCCATCCACGCGACCGAAGAATCGGGCTATTGGGTTCTTGTCGAATCCAGGGTCAGGCTCAACACGCCCGGGAAGAAGGATGGCCTGAACCAACTCTGGATCGACGGACGCCTCGAATGTGAACGACGAAATCTCGATTTCCGCGGTCGGTACACGAAGCACGGGATCAACGCCATTTTTCTCGAAGCTTATTGGAACCAGGGTTCTCCAAAAACCCAATCACGCTGGTATGACAACTTTGTTGTTTCCACAAAACCGATTGGACCCGTCGTCTGTCCACAAAACCCCGTTGTGTTTAAAACTCCTTACCATGGTCCTGGTCGTCCGGGAGGGTGGGAGTTGGAGGTTGCCGGTGATGTGAAGGGTAGGAGCCTTGTGTTCCGCTCCAAGATCCTTCCTCCTTTTGAGCGAACGGTGGTGGACAAAGGGCATGGCGTTTTTTTGGGGAAGCTGCGGGGAAGGTCCGGCCTCGCAAGGGGACTCTATTTTTTGCGCGTAAGGCAGAGCAATCGGACGGGGCGTTTTTCTGCTTGGAGCCGCTGGCATCAAGCCTTTCGTGTGGAGTAGCCCTTCTTTTGATTCACCACCTCCTCTTTTCAGTGGGGAAATCCCAAGGGGGACATCCCAGGGTGGAATGGACGCTTACTTTTGATCTTCTACGACATCGAGTTCGAGAAGGGCATAGCCGTCCAATTCAAAATGCTCGACGCGAATCGAAACTGCTTGCCTCTTGGAGAGGGTGAAGGAGGCATCATGTTTGGTGGGGCCATGCAAGGTCCAATCATCGATGAGCTTGGTTCCGTTGACCCAGACCCGGATGCCGTCGTCGCTCTTTGTCTGGAGGATCCATTTGCCCTTGGAGAGAGGAATGGTGGTGGTGGCGATGGTCCCGAAATGGTCTTTGGCGGGGAGTTTTTCGCTGATCTCCTTGGAGAGATGGAGAGAGGCGGGGCCGGCCATTCCGTAGCGGAGATGGAGGGAGGGGAGGTTTGCCACCAATCCTTGATCCCGGCTTTCTTGGATCCAGGTTGCATAGTTTTTGCGAGGGTCGGTTTTCCATGGAAAGAAGCGGACCTTCCATTGGGTGTTTAAAACCTTGCCTTGGACGGGAAATCGATAATTTTCGGCCTGGAGGATGAAGGCGTAGGAAAGAACTCCTTTTCCTTGGATGGGGAGGCTGAGGCGGAAATGTTTGGGGCTTTCCTTGTGGATTCGGAGTTCTTGGGCAAGACCCTTTTTCTGTTTGATGGTGGGGGACTTGGTGACCCCAAAAAGATCCCATGAGAGGGCTTGGGGGCTTCTCCTTCTTGCGCGCAGAAAGGGGGAGGCGTGATCCCAAGGACCCCATGGGCCCATGAGGATATTGTGCCGTCCGCGCAGAGGCTTGCGAGCACCAACGGGCTGCGTGTTCCCGAGGATGGGACCCAAGGCTTGGGGGGGCAGAGAAACATCCCAAACTTTGGGATCCGAGGGGCGTTTGTCCAGTTTGCTTTGATCCTCAAGAAGAAAGGCTTGGGAGACCCCGTTCCTTTGATTTTGAAAAAAATGGACACCGGAAACACCGCCTCGGAGTTGGAGGGCGATGGCATCCCCTTCGAATCGGTTCTGAACGATCCAGGTCACGCTGCCTGTTTCGGGATTGCTTTGAACCCAGGGAAGTTTTTTGAGACCTTCGTCGGGGTCCACCCAAAGATGAATGCCGCAACGGTTTCTAAAAAAGTGATTTCTGAGAATGCGAAGATCTTTTCCGTGTTCGATGTTGATCCCCCCGCGCTCGAGCCCGTAACCCTTGTCTCCGTTGGCCTCGAAGCGATTGTCCAAGATGCGCATGTTTTGGGAGTAGCCTCCCCAAATCCCGCAAATGGCATTGCCGACGATCCGGTTTTGGAGAATGGTCTCGTGGAAGGAAAAGGTCTGTTCGAATCCATGGGCAGCGGCGTAGGAGAAGTCATTTTTATAGTAGATGTTGTCTCTGTTCCCTTGGCCCTTGTAGCTCCAATGAGGGCTGCTTGGGCCTGGGTTCTGGCCCAGGGCTTCTTTGCCTGAATTGCCGAAGAAACCATCGCCGCCATGGGTGACAGAATTTTCCGCGATCAAGTTCTCCTTGCACTGCTCAAACATCAGGATACCCGCTGAGTCCTGGCCTCGGTTGTAAATGCCATGGCTGTAGCCTCGCACACAAAAGTCGAAGGCATTGCGAGTGATGATGTTGTGGGAGCTTCTCCAGAGGGCGAGCCCCCAGCCCGAAAGGAAGGAACAATCGTTGTCATAGACGCGGGCTCTTTGGACCCGGTCGAGAATGATCCCATTTTGCCCTCTTCTTACTCGGATTCGCCGCAGGACCAGCTGTTCGCATTGCTCCAAGTAAAGGGCTGCGCCCCACTTTTTCCTCCACTCTCCCTTGTCATTGTCATGGGGGAAGAGCCAATCTCCGGGGTCTTCGCGAAGGGGAGTGGATCCGAGCCTTTGCCGAAAATTGTCGGATGCGTCCAGGTCTTGGATGAGAATGTTTGCGCAGTTCTGGACATAAATCCCGACCTTGTAGCCATGGACGCGAAGCCCTGAGAGCTGGAGGCCCTTTATGTTCTTGGCGGAGATTCCCATCCCTTTCAATGTATTCCAGGGGGTTCCCGTGGGGGCTCCTCTTAGGACACTTCCTTGGGTGAAGCGGACACGGATCTTTTTTCCCCCGCTTTGCTTGCCTTGGATCTGGATGACTCCATTTCCGTTTAGATCGGGGATGATCAGCCCCTTGGGAATCTTGATGAAGCAGGACCCGTGGATGATGGTGTCGTCCTCTTTGAGGATCACGGTGGGGAGCCCATGTTCTTCCTGTTCTTCTTGGGTTGGACCCTGGTTGAGAAAGGGCGAAAGGAGGAGCGAAGATGCGAGGAGAGGGAGCAGCATGCGAATCCTTTGTGAACAACGCGGCCGAGGAGAGGATAGCATAGCGACGCGAAACACTCGCACGATGCGGCTGTCTCAACTTCGATCTTCTCCCCGGGGCTCATCATGGAACATGGCAACCCGATTGCAGAAGAAGCCAAACGGCTCTTCGATCATTTTGTGTGCAGGCTTTTGGAGCTTGGTCCTCGCTCGGTTTTGGACGTGGGAACGGGGTCCGGGCGCCTCCTTCGGATCCTCCGGGAGAGGGACATCCCTTGTTTGGGAGTGGATCCGCTCCTGCCTGATGCGACGGAACCTGGGATGGTAAAAGGGGATGCTGCGCACCTGCCCTTTGGGGATACATCCTTTGACTGGCTCGTCTTACGACACGTTCCTCATCATTTGCCCAAGCTGGAGGAGGCCCTAGCCGCATGCGGCCGGGTGGCAAAAAAGGGTGTCCTCCTTTCGGAGCCTTGGTTTGATGGCTCGGAGGAGGAGCAGCGGGTTGCGGAGCGTTGGGACCTTTGGGAAAAACGCCAGCATGAGCGGGCGGGGATGCTTCACAAGCCTGTCCTAAGTGCGGGGGCCCTCCGTAGGGCCTTGCCTTTGGGGGACTTTGATATCGAAACGGAGCATTATCGGCACCATCGGCTCATTCCCCTCGATGTCATCGAGGCCAGAGCCAAACCCCTCCTGGAACTCCTTCCACAAGGACATGCGGATCGAGCCGAATGGGAAGCGATTCGCAGGGACATCCAAAAATGGGGGCTGAGTTATAACGGGACCTTGATCATGACCCTGAGAAAGAAGCTTTGAGCTTTCGTCCTCGTTGCGGAACGCCTTTGCCCCGCTAACGTATTCCGCTCTGTGAAAAGGACACTCTATTTCTTGCTGCCGCTCTTGGCCTTGTTCATCGCTTTTCTTCCCACCGAGGATCCGAGTGGTGGGGGGAAGGGAGCCGCCGCCGGGGCGATCCAGAAGAAAGTCCGGGAGATCCGGGGGGACAAGGGAGGCATGGTCCAGTTGCCCAAGGGGCTTTTGGGGCCGGAGGACCTCGCCTTGGAGGATGCCTTTGACCGTAAAAAGCAGCCGTGGGCCTTTTCCCTCCCTCACATGCCGATTCCCAAAAACCTTGTAGGCATTCGGGCCAAGGATTGTGGCGCCTGCCACACCAAGATCTATGCGGAATGGAAGAGCACTACCCATGCTCACGCCCTCAGTGACCTCCAGTTCCAGGCGGAACTGTCCAAGCCCGATTCGCCCAAGTGGCTCTGCCTCAACTGCCACATCCCCTTGGCAGATCAGCGCAAAAAGCACACTCTCGGCCTGAAGAAGGGGAACGTCCTGACTCCGATTACCTGGCCCAACCCCAACTTTAACAAAGAGCTTCGCAAAGAGGCCGTGACCTGCGCAGTTTGCCACCTTCGTGTCGGAAAGGATGGCAAGAGTTACATCCAGGGCCCTCGGGGAAGCAAGCTGTCTCCCCACCCTGTGCGTAAGGACCCCGAACGCCTGCGTGCCGTGTGCCTCCGCTGTCATGATCCCCAAGGCGAGCGTGTGACGCCGAACCTCCTTTGCTGGTTTACGACCCGCAAAGAGCTGGAGGATGGAGGCCACAAGGCCACTGCTTGCGCTGATTGCCATATGCCCACAACCGAGCGCCGCCTGATGGAGGCCCATGAAGGCCTCCCCATTCGGAAGGTCCACCGCCATACCTGGCCCGGCGCGGGTATCCCCAAGGAGTTTCCCCTGTATAGGAGCCTCCTCCAAAGCGGATGGAAGACAGGACTGAGTATCAAGGTCCAGCGAAACGCCGAGGGGATCCAGGTCCGCCTTCGCAACGACAAGGCGGGGCATGCGGTTCCCACCGGGGATCCGGAGCGCTTTGTCCTGGTGCGCGTGCGAGCCTTCGGCCTGCAGGGCCGCGAGGTATGGAGCGCCAAGAAACGCATTGGGCAAACTTGGAAATGGAGCCCGGCAAAAAAGATCGGAGACAACAGGATTGACCCGGGGGAAACCCGCATCCTCGATTTTAAGCCTCCTCGGGCCATGAAGACGGTCCTCGAGATCCTCAATGTCAAGCTCAGCAGGGATTCGGTCCGGAGCATGGTGGCATCCAAGGGCCTTGACGAGGATCTCCTTCCAGGTGCGAACCGCAAGATTCAGAAGCTTCCCCAGCTCTATCCCTATGCGACCTATATTTATCGCCAAGTTTGGGAGGGATCCGCGAAAAAGGGGAAGCTCAGCAAGCCTGAGCGACTCATCGAACTCTCCCAAAAGGAGCGCTTCATTCCCCCCAAGGATCGGGGGTATGAATAGCCGTCCTCACTTTCTGTTCTCAATGGCTCCCATAGGTGAAGCTTCGGGGATGCGAGTTCCCTTGGCCTTCCCCTCAAGGGGGAGCAGGTCTGGGTTTTCAACCTGAGGGTTTTCTGGGCTAAATTGTCCCAGTCCTTTGCAAGGGCGGATTGTCCGGCTAGCCTCTTCCCCTCTTGACCCGCATAAAAGGTGTGGGCCGGAACATAGGTCTGAGGGTTGGTGAAGGTGTACTTCGACTACTTCAATATTGCGGCCTTTGTTGTCTTGGGGATCGTGTTCGTTGCTGCGAACATGATCATTCTGGCTCTTGTACGCCCCCAGAAGCCGAGCAAGGAAAAGCTCTCGACCTACGAATGCGGCGAGGTGGCCGAAGGCTCCTCCTGGGTGCGTTTCGACATGCGCTTCTACACGATTGCGCTCATCTTCCTTCTCTTTGACCTCGAGATCGCCTTTTTGGTGCCCTGGGCCTATGTCTACAAGAAGATGGGGATGATCGCCTTTGTGGAGGGTGGTGTGTTTGTCGGCATTCTCTTTCTGGGTTTGGTCTATGTTTGGGCCAAGGGTGACCTGGATTGGGTGAAGAGCATGGCAGGCCAAAAGGGTTTTCAAGGGGATCTCCCCGAGTCCGTGAAGTCTGAGTTTGCTCCAGAGCCGGACTCGGGCTCCCAGCAGGAACAGGAGGATGCCTAGTGGGTGCTCTCGAAAACAGTCTTCCTGAAAATGTCCTCACGACTTCGGTCGATCGGCTGGTCAACTGGGCGCGGCGCTCTTCCGTGTGGCCGATGACCTTTGGATTGGCCTGCTGCGCCATCGAGATGATGGCCGTTGGCTGTGCGCACTATGATTTGGATCGATTTGGGGCCGGGGCCTTTCGGGCAACCCCAAGGCAGTCGGATCTGATGATTGTGGCGGGGACGGTGACCTTCAAGATGGCAGGCCTGATCCAACGGCTCTATGACCAAATGCCCGACCCAAAATACGTGATTGCCATGGGAGCCTGCGCGACCGGGGGAGGCCCTTATTATCACTTTGGCTATCACGTAGTGAAAGGGATCGATCGAGTGATCCCCGTGGATGTCTATGTGCCCGGTTGTCCTCCGAGACCGGAGGCTCTCATCGACGGGATTATGGCCCTCCAGGCCAAGATCGATCGAGAGTATGTCCTGCGGAAAAAACAGGAAACTGTCGTTGTCGGAGGGGAGGCATGAGCTTCGAGGAGATCCAGGCGCAGCTCGAGGAGGCCGTTCCCGGAGCCGTGGTTGAGGCAGTGACGGAGCCTTCCAAGGATCCCTATTTGGTGGTCTCCAAGGACCGCTTGGTGGAAGTGTGCAAGGCTCTTCGCCAGGACGCTGGGTTGGGTTTCGATCTCTTGGTCAGCATAACTGCGGTGGACTATCTTCCGACCTTCGGGAAAAAGAAAAATGCCAAGCCCAAGGAGGGTGAAGATTGGGGGCCGGGGCACTTCGAGGCGGTCTATCATTTTTTGAGCACGGTGTTGAATGAGCGCATTGTGCTCAAAGTGCGGATACCCAAGGGGGAGGGCGAGCCGATCTTTCCGACCATTTCCGGGATCTACCCGGCCGCTGATTGGCATGAGCGGGAAGCCTACGACTTGATGGGTTTTGGGTTTGAGGGGCATCCGGACTTACGCCGCATCCTTTGCGATGACGACTGGGTGGGACACCCGCTTCGGAAGGATTATGTTTTCCCGAAAGAGTTCAAAGGGATCAGTGCGGAGTAGGGTGATGACGACCGGCGGGAGGATCCAAGAACATCAAGAGCATTCGGCTTCGGGAGAGCGCGAATTTGTTCTCGATGTGCGCACCCAAGACATGGAGATCAACATGGGGCCGCAGCATCCTTCGACCCATGGGGTGTTGAAGGTGGTGATCCGGGCCGATGGAGAGATCCTGACCAAGGCAACTCCCCACATGGGTTACATCCATCGTTGTGCGGAAAAGATCGCCGAGAACGTCAACTACGATCAGTTTGTCCCTTATACCGACCGCTATGATTATCTCGCCGCGATGAACAACAACCTGGGCTATGCCCTGGTGGTGGAGAAGGCCGCTGATCTGGAAGTGGCCCCTCGCGCGACCTGGATTCGGATGATCGTGGCAGAACTCAATCGCATCGGTTCCCACCTGATTGCCTTTGGAACCTATGGGATGGATATCGGGGCCTTTACTCCTTTCCTCTACGGGTTTCGGGAACGGGAGTGGATGATGTCCCTCTTTGAGAAGCTCTGCGGGGCACGGCTGACCTATAGCTTTGTTTTTCCAGGAGGCCTTGCCAACGATGTTCCTCCGGGCTGGTTCGACGAGCTGAAGCGTTTTTGTGATGTCTTCGAAAAGAAATGGGTCGAGTACGACAAGCTTTTAACCCGCAACAAGATCTTCATTGAGCGGACCAAAAATGTCGGGGTGATCCCGGCGGGCATGGCTTTGGACTATGGCCTCACGGGTCCCTGTTTGCGAGGTTCAGGGGTCCGATACGATCTGCGAGAATCCCAACCCTATCTTTTCTATGACCAAGTGTCCTTCGATGTGCCGGTGGGCATCGGCGAAATGGGAACCCAGGGAGATTGTTGGGATCGCTACTACGTGCGGATGATTGAGATGCTACAGTCCGTGCGGATCCTCAGGCAGTGCATCGAGCGTTGCGAGAAAGATACGACCCCGGGTGAGATCAAAGGGAATCGAAAAAAGACGCTGAGGGTCCCTGTGACCGAAGCCTATGCCGGGGTGGAGAATCCTCGGGGTGAGCTGGGGCATTATCTGGTTGGAGATGGAAGCGACCATCCTTATCGGCTCAAGGTACGTGGTCCGTCCTTTTGCAATCTGAGTGTTTTGCAAGAGCTGTTGCCCGGAACCATGATTGCAGATGCTGTGGCAATCATTGGGTCCATCGATATTGTCCTGGGGGAGGTGGATCGATGACTGTTCTGGCTTTCCTTTCCAATGGGACCGTGGAACTCCAGGGGGCTTCGGGGGCCACTGGAATCCTCAAGGGACTCGCTGCTTATGGCTTTTGGGGCTATTTGCTCGCGGCCCTGGTGGGGTTCGCGCTTCTTTTTGGAATTGCTTCGGCTTTGCCCATTCTTTTTACCTGGGCCGAGCGCCGGGTCTCTGGGCGGATGCAGCAGCGTTGGGGACCCAACCGTGTGGGGCCCTTCGGTCTGATCCAGGCCTTGGCCGATGGGATCAAGCTGATGTTCAAAGAAGACATCATCCCAGCCCAGGCTGACAAGTTTTTGTTCATGGTTGCCCCGGGTATCGTCCTTGCCGGGATGGTCTCTGCCTTTGCCCTGGTGCCTTTGAGTGATTCGGCCGTGATTGTGGATACATCCCTAGGGCTGTATTTGATCGCTGCCCTTCTTTCCCTGGAGGTGATCGGAGTCATTATGGCGGGCTGGGCCTCCAACAATAAGTGGTCTCTTTTTGGGGCGATGCGTGAGGCTGCCCAGATGGTCAGCTATGAGATCCCCTTCGGCCTCTGCATCTTGCTCGCGGTTGTGAGCTATGGGAGTCTGAGTTTGCGGGAAATGAGTCTGGCCCAGGCGGGCGGGTTTCTGAATGTGGGGAACTGGTTGATTTTCCATAACCCCTTCTTTGCTCTTCCGGCGGCAGTGGTCTTTTTCATTGCGGCTTTAGCGAACACAAAGCGGGCTCCCTTCGACCTCCCGGAAGCTGAGAGTGAGCTGGTCAGCGGGTTTCATACTGAGTACTCGGGTTTCCGCTTTTCCTTCTTCTTCCTCGAAGAATACGCATCCATGTTCGTGATCTCGGCCATTTTGGTCTCGATGTTTCTCGGGGGCTGGAATCTTCCCTTTGTCCCAGGAAGCGCGGTGACGGGTTCCTTTGGTGGGGAGCTTTTGGCTGTGTTCACCATGCTGCTCAAATCCTTTGTCCTTGTCTTTGTGATGATCTGGATTCGTTGGACCCTGCCGCGCATTCGCATCGATCAAGTCATGAGCCTTTGCTACAAGTATCTGACCCCGATCGCCTTTGCGTGTCTGATCGGGACCTGTTGGTGGGAGCTGGCCGCATGAAGCGCGATGGAGCCATGGTCTGGTTAGGGAACATCAAAGATGCCCTTTGGTCCACGATGGTGGGAATGGGAATTACCTTCCGCCACATGTTTAAAAAGCCGGTTACCTACCAATATCCTGAAGATGTCGTGCCGGTTGCGACGCGTTACCGAGGGATGCACTTTTTGGAACAGGACAAGTGCATTGCCTGCAGAGCCTGCGAAAAAGCTTGCCCTGTGGATTGCATTGAAATCCGCTTTTTACGGCATCCTGGAAGTGTCAATGAATGGTTTGAATTCAGCCTTGATTACAACAAATGCATGTTTTGTGAGCTGTGTTGCTCCCCCTGTCCCGAGGATTGCATTCATGAGGGCAAGGAGTTTGGTTTCGCACGCTATGAGCGATCCGAACTGGTTGTGGATCTGACCACATGGAAGGGGCTTCGGGATGTAGATCATCAGCGGATCAAGGAAGCCGAGGAAGAGAAGAAGCGCAAGGCGGCCGAAATGGCTGCGAAGAAAAAGGCGGCTGCGGCAAAGAAGGCTGCAGAAGCCAAAAAAACCGCTGAGTCTCCTGAGGCGAAGTCTGGTCCTTCGGAAACGGCAAAGCCAGCCTCGGATCCAGAAGGCTCCAAGCCGCAAACCCCTAAACCCAAGATTCCAAAGGGGGATGCCAAGGGGCCTAGCTCCAAAAAAACAGCCGAAGAGCAGAAGCCCCAGGGCAATCAGAACAAGGGGAAGGGGTCGGAAAAGGGAAAAACAAAAGGAAAGGGAAAGAAGCGTGGAGGGGGAAAATGAGCGGTCCCTTCATGGTTTTCCTCGTTCTCTGTGTGGCCACAATCTGCGGGGCCTTTTTGACGCTGTGGAGCCGCTACGTCGTCCATGCGGCTTTTGGCTTGATGATCTCCCTCTTGGGAGTTGCTGGGTTCTACCTTCTATTGGGCTCGGACTTTCTCGCTGTCACCCAGGTCGTGGTCTATGTGGGTGGGGTTGTTGTCCTTTATTTGTTTGGTGTGATGTTGACCCCGCCGGATTTGGAGGAGCGAAGTAAAAAACGCATTGCAGTGGTGGGGGGGATCGCGATCTTGGCCTTGATCGGTCTTCTCCGGTCGGTGTTTCAGCTTTCCGCCCATTGGAAGGACATGCCCTTGGTCGGGGCGAAAAAAGGTGATCCGGTTTTGATTGATTCGGTCGGGCGTTCCTTCCTCGAATCGGAGCGGTTTTTGCTTCCCTTTGAG
>Ga0256841_1000139_pt1 | contig 82086 bp, 77 predicted proteins | sample 356308metaG_FD_185971 | JGI IMG/M metagenome (GOLD analysis project Ga0256841, IMG submission 185971) | Hydrothermal vent microbial communities from Mid Atlantic Ridge, Atlantic Ocean - 356-308 | ecosystem: Environmental > Aquatic > Marine > Hydrothermal vents | place: Atlantic Ocean: Mid...
ATGCGATTTTTCAACGGCCTGCTAAACCAAGCAAACTGTCATATGTCGAGATGGCCCGTCTTGTCGACAGGCGGTGCCATATTGGACGAGTCCACCGGTCTGATACAGGTGGTGTAACCGGCTTCCGCATAGCCGAGAAAGTAATTTGCATGATGATTTTACAGACTAATTGATTCCTAAAAGATAAAATTAAGTCTGGTTTTTTTTAAATTGCAAGTTGGAACAAAACGATGTGCTAGACCGATTGTAACAAGATCTCAAAGATCGGTGAATAGCAAGGTCAGCATATCGACCTTAAATAAAATCGAATAGTTGCATGGAGCCTTTAAAGGGTGATTCCGAATACAAGTAAGATTCATTTAAGACCTGAATAGATTAACAGTACAACCGGTAAACCAAACAGATGAAAAAAGAGATTGAGTTTATTGGGATTGACATAGCCAAACATAAATATGATGTCTGCATGGGTAAAGATAATACCAAAAAACAATACCCTAACACGTGGTTTTTTAGTGCTTGTGGCGGCTGGAAAATTCGCTTAATATCAAAATTCATTGGCTTCAAATTTTTGCGGTCAATTTATGCGAATCGTTAGGAATTCGGAAAGGAGTGCTCGCTGAACCAACGAGAAAGGTCCTCCTCGGTTAATCTGCCAGCAGCCAGGTCCTTAATTACAACAACGGTATCCGCTTCCGGGGAATCTAGAAAGTAGCCATTTATTTCCAAAAATATCGCCGCAACGGTTAAAGCAATCCGTTTGTTGCCATCAACAAAAGGATGATTACTAGCTAATCCATAGCAATATGAAGCAGCGAGGTCAAAAATTGAAGAATCATCGGCATATTCAAAACGTTGCCGAGGGCGATTTAGTGCAGATTCAAGTAGAGCATGATCGCGTATTCCGGGTGCACCGCCATGTTCGGCCAGTAGCATCTGATGAACGGCGGTCACTACCTCTGCCAATACCCAGTCTGGCTCCTTCACTTTGCAAGTTCGTGGAGAGCGTTTCGGTACTTCTTCATGACTTTCTCAGCTACTTGTATCTGCTTCTCAAAATCGTGTTGGTAGGGGGTAAGGGTCAGGCCCTCAGGCCCGTCAACCAAATACAAGACATCACCCTTTTCTGCCTTGAGCTTCGTAAGAGCTTCTTTTGGCAACACAATCCCCATGGAATTACCGATCGAAGTGACTTTTACCTTCAGCATGGTAGTGTACTCTGATAGAGTTATAACATATGTTATTACACAGTATAGTCGTGCCTAACAATAGCGTCAACTCGAACTGGCAATTCCGCTACGCTTCATTGCCAGCCGGTTACGCAAGGCGTTGGCTGTTGTGAAAAATGGGCAGAATTGCGAAAGCATTAGTCGTTATTCTTCTTCTCATCGGAACGGGATGTGGCTCATACGAAACAAGAATGTATGAGGGTAAAACCATTGACGAGGCAGGATTACCTATCAAGGGCGTCTCGGTTACATTGTGCTATGTGGGATGGTATTGGGATTGGAGTATGCGGGATGGATTCTCTTTAACATGGGATCATCTGTACTGCTCTGACACCGTAACTACTGACCAGCATGGCAACTATAGGATATTTTTTGCCGGACCACCTAGCACGTTTATTCATGCAAGACATGATGAATGGGTCCAAACCAAAAGCTTTCTGGCGAAGGAATCCCGCGTGGTACTTGTTCGCCGAGACATCGATCAACAACGTCGCGCAAGCCGAGAAGAGGAAAGAGAAAAGACCTTCCGGAAACGCAGGTCAGGCGAATCTGGTGTTGAGTATTATTGCCGAGTTATTAGAAAGCGTGCCGATGCAATAGAGCTTGATTATCACGGAGAACGAGTAAAGGTAATACAGGCCTTGCTGGTCGAATCCCATAAAGCAACTTTTGCGGTGATCGGAAAGTATAATATCGCTCAAGCTATGGCGAGCGAGTTGATTATGGGTGATATTGGTTTAAATGGGGTGCAGACTATGCCTGAGAACTTTACTGTACTTTCAGATAAATCAAATTGTGACAACAATATGTACTTGATTAGGTCTGTTCACTATGACGGTAACGATCTTTCTACACTATATAAGGCGGAAAGAATAGATGTTGAAGTACCAAGTTTGCGAGCAATTTTCACAATGAAACTTTGGAATTTTGAATAAATCAGAGGTTCCTATACTTGCGGCTTCGAGAAAGGTCGGTGACTTCCCACTAATCGGAAGGGTAGTGCCAGAGACTGGTGATGAAAATATCAGGGAGCGGTTTGTTTATAGCTATCGTTTGGTATACAGAATACGGACGCAGAAAATACTTATTGTAGCTGTTATACACGGCAAGCGTCTTCTTGAGAATATTGAGGACAGGTTTGAGGAGTAAGCACATAGCAAGTCACTCCAGCGGATGCGCTAACGCGTACCGATGAGTTTCATCGTTAGCTATCGAACAAAGAAATATCAGATAGTGTATTAACCGCTATTGACAATAAACATCCGGTATGCATCGTTGGTACCATATCGCCATGGTCACTTCGGCCATGAGTTATCGCCTGGAAAAGAGCCCAGCGTGCGATACTGCATGCCGGGATTTGTTCGCGGGCGCGGGGTGATCGGCTCCGGGTGATCCACGCAGGAATGCTACAATCAATCTGACCCAACAAGGATCGTATATACGCTTGCAACTGCTGAAAATGGTGATCAAGTAGTGGATGCCAGCAGGCCATTGACTCGAACCGGATGTTTATAGGGTTTTATGGCGCCCCGGACAGCTACAATTATTGCGATTATGAAGAGGCGCTGTCAGGAGAGAGCGTGGTCATGAGGAACATCAGGCGAAAAACAGGATCCAGGGCATAGGACAAGAGCCCATCAATCTGCGGGCGAAAGCTGGCGGGAGTTTGCACTATGAAGACCAGGCGAAATGGAAAGGCGGAAGAAGCACGGGTATATCTGGTTGGTGGCGGCATCGCCTCATTGGCGGCAGCGGTCTATCTGGTCAAGGATGCCGGCGTACCGGGCAGGAACATTCATATTCTGGAACAGGATGATATTCTCGGTGGCGCCTGCGATGGTGGTGGAGAACCGCAAAAAGGGTTTCTCGTGCGCGGCGGCCGCATGCATGAGAAACACTATGAATGCTATTGGGATCTGCTTTCTCATATCCCCTCCTATGACAAACCGGAAATATCAGTAACCGAAGAGTCTTTCGAGTTCAACAGCCGGTTCGTTTCCCACGCACAGGCGCGGCTGCTGCGGGACGGCAAAAAAATCGATGTATCCACGTTTGGCCTGTCGTTGTCTGATCAGGCGGATCTGTTGAAGCTGACGTTTGTCTCCGAGCGTTCTCTGGGGAATCAGCGCATAGAAGACTGGTTCAGCCAGGAGTTCTTCGAAACCAATTTCTGGTATATCTGGACTTCCATGTTCGCCTTCCAGAAATGGAGCTCCCTGGCGGAAATGCGCCGTTACATGAAGCGTTTCATTCATCTGGTGGAAGGATTGCACCAGCTTGGCGGCGTGCTGCGCACCAAATACAACCAGTATCATTCGGTGATTGTCCCGTTGCAGCGTTATCTGGAAAAGCGCGGCGTGAATTTCGACCTGCACCAGCAGGTGCTGGATGTGGATTTCAGTCTCGCCGCCGATGCGAAAACCGCCACCCTGCTCCGGGTGGTGAATCGTAACGGCGAGGAAGATGAAATCGTGCTCGGTGATAACGATTACGTATTCATTACCAATGGCTCCATTACCGAGAGCACGGATACCGGTTCATGGGACCGGGCGCCGGTGCTCAAGGGCAAATCCGACTCCGGAGCCTGGACCCTGTGGGAACGGATTGCGGCAAAGGACGAGGCTTTCGGTAATCCCGGGGTGTTCTGCGACAATATCGATCTGCAGAAATGGTATTCATTTACCGCCACCCTGCATGATTCCACTTTCCATGACTACATGGAAAACTTCTCCGGCAATGTGGATGGCACCGGCGGTCTGGTGACCATGACCGATTCCAACTGGCTGATGTCCATTGTCATTGCCCGTCAGCCGCATTTTCCCAACCAGCCCAAGGACGTGAAGATTTTCTGGGGTTACGGTTTGTATCCGGATCGCAAGGGCAATCATGTAAAAAAGAAGATGTCGGAATGCACCGGGGCCGAGATTCTGGAAGAGTTGTGGTATCACCTGAAAATACAGGATCTGATGAAGCCGGTAGTGGATGCCGGAAAAGTGATCAACAATATTCCGGTGGCCATGCCTTTCATCGACAGCCTGTTCATGCCCAGAACAAAAGGCGACCGGCCTGAGGTAATACCCGAGGGAGCAACCAATTTTGCCTTTCTCGGCCAGTTCGCCGAAGTACCCAAGGATTGCGTATTTACTGTGGAGTATTCAGTACGCACGGCGATGATGGCAGTCTATGGCCATTTCGACACGGGCAAGGAAGTGATCCCCGTTTACGATTCCATACACAATCCACTGGTGTTGATGAAGGCGGCAAAAGCCATCAGTCGTTAGCGGATTCGCAGCTGACCAGTAACACGACCCCGTCCACGCCAATGACCCGCACCCGGCTGCCCGCGCTGCAATCTTCGCCGCGAATTTTCCAGGTGGTGTCGTCAACGCGGATTTTGCCTTCGTTGTTGACCATGGGCTGATCCAGGGTGAAAACCCGTCCCAGATACTGCTCACCGCGGCGGTTGAGGGCGGGTTCTTCCGTATCCGTGTTCTGTGGATTCAACCATTTTCTGCCGGCGATTACGGTGATGACCGACAGACCGGCGAAGGCCAGTACCTGAGCCTGCCAGCCCAGATCGGCGAACAGCCAGCTGAGCAGGGCGGCCAGCCCCGCCGCCAGCCCCATCCACATGAAAAATACTCCGGGCGCGAGAATTTCCAGAATCAGCAGACTGATGCCCAGCACCGCCCAGTGCCATGCCTGCAGATTGTTGAGCAGATCCATCATTTTTCGTCACTCTTTTGCATGCTGGATTTGGCGATTTCGCTTATCCCTGCCAGGCTGCCAATGAGGCTGGAGGCTTCCAGAGGCATGAGCACCAGCTTTTCATTGGGTGCGGAAGCGATGTTTTGCAGGGCTTCGGTATATTTCTGCGCCACGAAATAATTGATGGCGTTGATATCGCCCTTGGCGATGGCCTGGGAGACCATGGCAGTGGCGCGCGCCTCGGCTTCGGCCAGGCGCTCCCGTGCTTCGGCTTCGCGGAACGCCGCTTCCTTTTCCCCTTCGGCGGTGAGAATGGCGCTCTGTTTCTCGCCTTCGGCCTTGAGGATTTCAGACTGACGCAGACCTTCTGCTTCGAGGATCTGGGCGCGTTTGTCCCGCTCCGCTTTCATCTGCCGGGCCATGGCATCCACCAGATCCCTCGGCGGGGCAATGTCCTTGATTTCGATGCGGGTGGCCTTGACTCCCCAGGGGGTGGTGGCGTCATCGACCACATGCAGCAGCTGGGCGTTGATCTTGTCCCGGTTGGACAGCAGCTCGTCCAGATCCATGGATCCCATGACCGTACGGATATTGGTCATGGTCAGGTTGAGAATGGCGCGCACCAGGTCATTGACCTCGTAGGAGGCCTTGGCGGCGTCCAGTACCTGATAGAAGATCACCCCGTCCACGCGCACCATGGCATTGTCCTTGGTGATCACTTCCTGGGAAGGAACATCCAGAACCTGCTCCATCATGTTCATTTTTGTGCCGATCTGGTCGACAATGGGAACGATCAGGTTCAATCCCGGGCGCAAGGTGCGGGTGAAGCGGCCAAAGCGCTCCACGGTGAATTCCATGCCCTGGGGGACCCGCTTGACGCCGGATACCACGATGACCACGGCGAACACGAGCAGTGCAAGAACGACCATATCCATGCTTATTCTCCTTTGGCTGCGGGTACAATAGCAGACCCTGTTCCCTATCTTACAACAACTGATGAATCGCTACGTCAAACCACCCAAATCTTTGCTGCGCAAGGTTGGACGCGCCATTGCGGACTATGATCTGATTCGGGAAGGCGACCGCATTTTGCTGGGGGTTTCCGGGGGCAAGGATTCATTGAGCCTGCTGCAGATTCTGGCGCATCTGCAAACCTATGCGCCGGTGAAGTTCGACCTGGGCATACTCACCGTGGATCCGGAGGTCGAAGGGTTCGATCCCTCCTCCCTGACGGATTATTATGATCGACTGGGACTGCCCTGGCATTATGCCCGCCAGCCCATCATGGAAGAGGCGAAGGAGCGCATGAGTGGTGATTCCTTTTGCGCCTATTGTGCGCGCATGAAGCGCGGCATCATGTACAGCACTTGCCGGGAGCACGGCTACAATGTGCTGGCTCTGGCGCAACATCTGGACGATCTGGCGGAGAGCTTTCTCATGTCGGCCTTCCATGGCGGCCAGCTGCGTACCATGAAGGCCCATTACCGGAACGATGCCGGGGATCTGCGCATCATCCGGCCCCTGGTGTATGTGCGTGAGCGCCAGACCCGGGAGTTCGCCATTCAGGCCGGTTTGCCCATCATTCCCGATTCCTGCCCGGCCTGCTTTACCATGCCCACCCAGCGGGAGCACATGAAACAGCTTCTGGCCGAGGAAGAAAAGCAGAACGGCAATTTGTTCTCCAGCCTGCTCAAGGCCATGCGGCCTTTGATGGTGGAAGGCGGAATACCGGACTGAGGGCTCTTACGGTACCAGATCCACCTTTACGCTCACCGGCGAACCGCTAGCCGCCGATGCCCGTTTCAGGCCGCTGATCGCCTGACGACCGCCCTGCCCCTGCATGCTGGCGCCGCCGATTTCAATCCATTCCCCCAGATGGCCTCTGATGCGGGTATTGATTTCCTGTTTGCGGTAACTTCCCCCTTGATCCAGGGGCTGGCTGCTGAAGGGGCTGATATCCAGGGTCACCTGGTCGCCATTCACCCAGGGCGTGACATAAAAGCCGCTGGTAATATCCTGATAATGCTGTTCCTGGTAAAAGCGTCCCCAGCCGTCACGGTAACCTGTGATGACTGGCGCCGAAATCCCGGTTTGAATGAAAGCCGGCATGCCTTCGGTGGCACGTAGATGGCGGTCGGCATCCGTGCCCAAGGTTCTGTTCTCTGCCCCGATCCGAACTTCCAGCCCGTCGTCGCGGTCAGGCTGGCCAAGGGTGATATGCCCCTTTTCTCCGAGCGGCGCCCTGCCCTGTAGATCCACGCTGTGACGGTTGTAGGCGGCGGAATGCCCCTCGCGCACGGTGATGCGCAGCTGTCGTGGCGCCCGATCAAACTTGTCGATGATGCGGCGCAGCTGTTCCAGGTTTTGCCGTGACGTCTTGATGACCAGTTGCCCGTTCATGCCTGTTACCGCGCCGTCCTCCGCGACGAATGGCTGCAACATGGGCAGTATCTGATCCACGGTCTGATGTTTCAGGGGAATGATCTCGATGGGGTAATCCGCATGGCTGCCGGGGCTCAGGAGCAGCAGTAGAAGCACGGGCAGAAGGTGATGCAAAACAGGCCGTTGAAAAATGCAGTTTTTGAACAGCCTGGGTGCGGTACAGGGATATACCGCCATTTTCAATTTCCTGATAAGGCTCAGCTGTTTCATTTCATTCACAGTTTACACAATTACGCGCCCTGCCCTGGCGGAAAGCCGTGATGTTGTGCGCGATTTCATCCAGCAGGCGCTGCCGGGCCTCGCGGCTGGCCCAGGCCGTGTGCGGCGTGAGGATGAGATTGGGAATGTCGTTCGCCAGCAGGGGGTTGTCGTCTGGCGGGGGTTCCCGGGTCAGCACATCCATGCCCGCGCCGCCCAGATGACCGGAGCGCAGGGCGTCGGCCAGGGCCTGTTCCTCCACGATGCCGCCCCGGGCGGTGTTGATGAGCAGGGCGCCGGGTTTCATCAGCGCCAGTTCAGCGGGTCCTATGAGATTGCGCGTGTTGTCCGCCAGCGGGACATGCAGACTGAGAATGTCCACCTGGGAAAGAAGCTTGTGCAACGGGGTTCGTTCCGGTAGTAAATGCTCACTTCCAGGGCGCTGGGCGAACAGGACCTTCATGCCGAAGCACTCGGCCACCCGCGCCACCCCCTGCCCCAGTTCTCCTGATCCGACGATGCCCAGGGTCTTGCCGCTGATTTCACTGATGGGGTGATTGAGCAGGCAGAAGTTTCCCTGTGCCTGCCACTCCCCTTCCCGGACTTCTTCATGGTAGGCGATGAGCCTGGTACTCAGGGCCAGGATCAGGGCAAATACATGCTGCACCACCGCCGGGGTGGCGTAGCGCACCACATTGGAGACCTGGATATCCAGCCTGGCGGCGGCTTCCAGATCGATCTTGTCCGTGCCGGTGGCGGCAATGCAGACCAGTTTCAGTCTGGGCGCCCCAGCCAGCAGCGCCTCGCTGAGGGGAACCTTGTTGGAAACCACGATATCCGCATCTTTCAGGCGTTCGCTGATCTGTCCGGGATCGGTGGCGTCATGCCAGTCCCAGCTTTCCACCGTGGCAGCCAGATGACTGCGATCCAGATCGCCAGTGTCGATGGAGGCATAGTCGAGGAAAACGGCTTTCATGAAGTATTCCCGGGGATTGCGACTCAGACTGCGGTGTATAATACGCTTTTGCCCCGGACTCCTCACGGCCATGAGCCAGCGTATCCGCGAAATCCCCTACAACTATACCTCCTATTCCGACCGGGAGATCATCATTCGGTTTCTGGGGGAAGACAACTGGCGGCTTATCGAGGAACTGCGCGGCACCCGGCGCACCGGGCGCTCGGCGCGCATGCTGTTCGAGGTGCTGGGCGACATGTGGGTGGTGGCGCGCAATCCCTATCTGCAGGATGATCTGCAACAGAATACCGAGCGCCGCAACCAGCTTGTGCATGCCCTGAATCATCGCCTGGATCAGTTCGAGGCGCGGCTCAACGACAACCGCAAGGCCGCCCGCCTGCTGGACGCGGCCCGGGAAGCGGTGGATCGTTTTGCCAACTGCTTTGCCGCCAACATTCGGCTGCGCCACCAGGTGCGCAAGGCGCTGGAAGGCATCACCCGCCCGGACAACGTGGATTTTTCCGGTCTGGCGCGGGTTTCCCATGCCACGGATGCCACGGACTGGCGGGTAGAGCTGCCTTTTGTGGTCATATCCCCGGACAAGGAGGAAGAAGTCGCTCCCATCGTGCGCGCCTGCATCGAAGCCGGCCTGAGCTTGATTCCCAGGGGCGGCGGCACCGGCTATACGGGTTCTGCGGTGCCTCTGGACGCCCATTGTGCGGTGATCAATACGGAAAAGCTGGAAGACCTGTCCGATGTGGAAGAAGTGCGGCTGCCGGGTGTGGAAGGCAAGGTGCCCACCATTCGCACCGGCGCGGGCGTGGTCACCCGGCGGGTTTCCGAGGCCGCCGAGGCGGCGGGGCTGGCTTTTGCCGTGGATCCCACTTCCCAGGATGCGTCCACAATCGGCGGCAATATCGCCATGAATGCCGGAGGCAAGAAGGCGCTGCTCTGGGGCACCACCCTGGACAACCTCGCTTCCTGGCGCATGGTCACTCCGGAAGGGAACTGGCTGGAAGTGGAGCGCCTGGAACACAATCTGGGCAAGATCCATGAACAGGAAAAGGTGCGCTTTCGCATCCGGCATTATCATCCGGATGGCAAGACGCTTCTCAAGGCCGATGAGCTGCTGGAAATTCCCGGTCAGCGTTTTCGCAAGACCGGCCTGGGCAAGGATGTCACGGACAAGTTTCTGGCCGGTCTGCCCGGCGTGCAGAAAGAGGGTTGCGACGGTCTCATCACCTCGGCGCGCTTCATCCTGCACCGCATGCCCGCGCATGTGCGTACGGTCTGCCTGGAATTTTTTGGCCAGGACATTTCCCGGGCGGTGCCGGCCATAGTGGAATTGCGCGATTACCTGCAGGAACAGAACCAGGTGCGTCTTCTGGGGCTGGAGCATCTGGACGAGCGCTACATCCGCGCAGTCAAATACACCACCAAGGCATCCCGGCGGGAAAGGCCGAAAATGGTGCTCATTGCCGACCTGATCGGCGACGATGAGCAACTTTTGTCCCAGGCAGCCGAACAGGTGGTGGGTCTTGCCCAGGCCCGTGACGGTGAAGGCTTCATCGCCAGCAGTCCCGAGGCGCGTCGCCAGTTCTGGCTGGACCGGGCGCGTACCGCAGCCATTTCCGCGCATACCAACGCTTTCAAGATCAATGAGGATGTGGTCATACCCCTGGAGCGTCTGGCTGAATACAGCCAGGGCATAGAGGCCATCAATATCGAACAGTCCATCGCCAACAAGCTGGCCATCATGGACGCGGTGCTGGAGTTTCTCGATTCCGATCTGACCCAGCTGTGCCGTTGCGTGGTGGATTTTGCCGATTCCGAAGAAAACCGCCGCATCATGGCGGACAAGCTCACCGCCGCGCGCGCTCTGGTGGTTCAGGCCCGCAGCCGCTGGCAGGCGGTTCTGGACAATCTCGATCAGGCCGCGGACCGCCATCAGGAGCTTCTGGATGAAACCGCCCTCGCCCGTCTGCGGCCGGGAGACCGTCTGCTGGATCTGATGCTGCGCCGCGATCTGCGTCATTCCTACCGGCAGGAAGTGGAACAGCGTCTCAAGGATGTGTTTGCCGGGCAGGACTTCAGGCCCCTGCGGGAAAAGCTGGATGCCATTCATCGCCGCATCCGTGATGCCAGACTGTTCGTCGCCCTGCACATGCATGCCGGAGATGGCAATGTGCACACCAATATCCCCGTCCATTCCCACAACTATGAAATGCTCCACGAAGCCGAACGGGTGGTGGACCGGATCATGGCCCTGGCCCAATCACTGGACGGGGTCATATCCGGAGAGCATGGCATCGGCCTGACCAAAATCCAGTATCTGGAATCAGCCAAACTGAAGGATTTTGCCGACTACAAGGAACAGGTGGATCCAAAGGGACACTTCAATCCGGGAAAACTGTTGCCCGGTTCCGGTCTGGAGGGCGCCTATACCCCTTCCCTGCGGCTGTTGCAGCAGGAAGCCATCATTCTGGAAGAAAGCGAGCTGGGCCTGCTCAACGACGACATCAAGCACTGCCTGCGCTGTGGCAAATGCAAACCCGTATGTCAGACCCATATACCCAGGGCCAACCTGCTCTACTCTCCGCGCAACAAGATTCTGGCCACGGGCCTGATGATCGAAGCCTTTCTCTATGAGGAGCAGACCCGGCGCGGCCTGTCCCTGCGTCATTTCGATGAAATGAATGACGTCGCCGATCACTGCACCATCTGTCACAAATGTTTGAATCCCTGCCCGGTGAATATCGACTTTGGCGATGTCACCATGCGCATGCGCCATATCCTGGTGAAGCGCGGGCGCAAGCGATTCAGCCCTGGCGGCTGGGCCGCAATGCGCTTTCTCGACAGCACAAGCCCACGGGCGATTCGTCTGCTGCGAACCCTGCTTGCGGGTTGGGGTTTCAGGGGCATCCGTCTCGGGCACAGCCTGTTCCGGCGTCTGGGCCTGCTTGGGGACAGCCGCCTCCCGCCCGCCAACACCACCGGCAAGCCCGGCATCAAGCCGCTGGTGGTGGAGCTGGTGCGCCGCCCCATAGAGGTAAAGCTCCCCGCCCTGACCTTCCGCACCGCCCTGGGTCTGGAAGACAAAAGTCATGTGCCCATCATCCGCCGCCCGGATCTGCCCAGTGAAGAAGCCGAATCGGTATTCTATTTTCCCGGCTGCGGCTCCGAGCGCTTGTTCTCGGACATTGGTCTGGCGACCATTGCCATGCTCTACGAAACCGGCGCCGAAGTGGTGTTGCCGCCGGGCTATCTGTGCTGCGGTTACCCGCAAAGCGCCAATGGCGATGAGGAAACCGGGCGGCGCATCACCACGGAAAATCGGGTCCTCTTCCACCGGGTGGCCAACACCCTGAACTATCTCGATATCAAGACGGTTCTCGTGTCCTGTGGCACCTGCATGGATCAGCTTCTGAAGTATGAATTCCAGCGCATTTTCCCTGGCTGCCGGCTGCTGGACATACACGAATGGCTGCTGGAAAAAGGTGTTGGCCTGGATGGCAGTCAGAACCGCGACTATCTGTTCCACGATCCCTGCCACAGTCCCATGAAGACCCACCCGCCCCTGCAGGTGGCAAGCGGGCTGCTGGGCAAGGAGGTGAAGCTCACGGATCGCTGTTGCGGAGAATCCGGCACCCTGGGCACCACCCGTCCCGACATCGCCACCCAGTTGCGGTTCCGCAAGGCGGAAGATCTCCGTGAAGGCATGGCCGCTCTGGGACCAGGCGAAAAGCGCATTCTCACCACCTGCCCCGCCTGTCAGCAGGGGTTGCTCAAGTATGAGCAGGAAACCGGCCTCAAGACAGACTACATCGTCATGGAAATCGCCAACCAGCGCCTCGGGGAAAACTGGCAGCAGGCTTTCATCGACAAGGTCAGGGATCACGGGGTGGAAAAGGTGTTGTTGTAATCTCCATAGGTTGATCCGGATAGCCAACAAGAAAATTTCGACTAGACTTTGAACTGAATGCGTAAGTTCGTTGGGAGGCGTCGTGCAAGCTCATGGTTTGTTTGCCAGCTGCCGGTTTCACCTGATCGATGGGCATGGAAATCTCTTTTTGTTGCGCGATTCAATTCCATCTCTTGCACGCGGTAGCTCTTGCGAGCTCACGAATTCCTGTTTGACAGCAAGTCATAGCGGGTCACTGTGGCCCGAACAGAAACGGGCCGTGGCAATCATGGCTCTGTAAATACATACAGGAGGAGAACATGAACAGCTTGATCCGGATATTGATCGCCCTGACCGCTGCGGGTGGAATGGTGCTGACCGCCGGTGCCGCCCAGACAGTGAAACCCTATGGAAAAGCCTATGTGCAACTGGATCCATGCAGCATCGAAGCAATTGCCGCCAGCATGCAGCGCAAACCCGGGGATCTGTCATCGGAAGATGCCCGGCAACTGGTTACATGGTGCAAAACGGAACAGCAGAAGGAACAACGGGCACGCCGGCATGGCATGACATTGACAAACCGGCCGACAAGCCAGCTTATCTGGTGCGGGTTGAACAACTGCGTGTGCTGGAAAGGTCCCCGTTACAATGGCTGTGTGCATACAGACAAGCTTTGTGGTACCCCGCTGAAATGTTTGGGCAGGGTATGTGGTTGTACCACGAAGTAGTTGGACTTTTTCAACCCCGGAACCGGAAAATGTGATTTCCGGTTTGCTCACATTTTCAATAACTTCAGGTTATCGAAAATGGCGGGAGATCCTTGTCCCGCGCGGGCATCCCGATTTTTCGGGATGCCCTTCATTGCAGCCGATTGATCTGTATCAGTCAAAGCCAATTGATCAAGGTCATCGGCAAGCATGGGGGTGTATTCTAGAATACTTGTGGGTCGGAATTTCCTGGCCCTGTAGTAACAGGCAGGCTGTATGTTCGAAAAAGATCCCCGTACCTTTGCGCCAGACTACAAGAAGCTTTCGCCGGAACAGAAGGCGATGGTCAAGCTGGAGATTTCCCTCACCCGTTTTTTTCGCTCCTTCGATGAAAGTGTGCGGCGCTGGGAGCGAATGGTCTACCCTGCCATGATCATTCTTGGCCTGTTGGGGTTGTCGGGCTTCTATCTGATCTACCATGTCACCAAGGACATGCATTCCATGTCCCAGTCCTTCGATCCGGCCATGGAGTCCAATATGGCCCATATGTCGCGCAATATTGCCGAACTGTCGGGGAATATCACCACCATGACCGCCCAGATCAATCTGCTGGTGAAGAATATCCAGAACATGGATCAGAACATTGCCCAGATGAACGGCACCATTGGTGAGATTGCCCTGTCCTTCGACAAGATCAATGACAGCATGGACATGCTAACCGGCGATATATCCCGGATGCGTGGCGACACCGGCCTCATGGCGGAAAAAATCGACAGCATGGATACTTCCATACAGACGGTTACCGATGATATCGGCAACATGAAGAACGACATGCGGGTGATGACTATCAATACCGGCCTCATGGGGCGGGACATGCGTCAGATGAACAAACCCATGCGCGCCATGAATTCCTTCATGCCCTGGTAGTACGAACACAGCGCAGGATGACGAATTTGCGGTTCGACGCCATGAGTTGCGCGTTACCGAACTGCTTTTTCAGGGGTTTGTGATAGCCCAGGTGGCGATTGCCCACTACCCATAATTCCCCGCCCTGGCGCAGCACCCGCCTTGCGTCCCGAAACATGCTCCGGGCGATATGATCTCCCACTGCCAGCTGCTGATGAAAAGGCGGATTGCACAGCACCCGGTCGATGCTTTGTGCAGAAAACCCGCTCAGATTGCTGGCGGCGTGAAAGCGGGCATTCACGTTTTCTCCAAAGGCCGCGGTCAGCGTTGCCCGTGCCGAGGCGATGGCCATGAAGGACTCGTCCACGCAATGCAATTGTGCGCGTGGATTGCGATGCAGGGTCATGAGCGCCAGCACGCCATTGCCGCAGCCGAGATCCAGAACGGTTTCCGTGGCATTGCCGGCGGGCAGATGCTCAAGAAAGAAACGGCTGCCAATGTCCAGTTTTTCCCGGGAAAAAACATTCGCATGGTTGACCATCCGGAAATTCGTGCCTTCCAGGCGATAGCTGCCCGGATAGGGATTGGGTGGCAGTTTCAGGCGCGCATCGAAGCGAGCCTCGATGAGCTTGGCTTTCTTTCGCCCCGGCCCGGTACGGGTGGGGCCCAGGTGTGATTCCAGGAGCTTCCAGACAGTGCCGGGCATTGCCTTTTGCATGCCCGCCAGGAGAATCCGGGTATCTGCCCTGAGCAGCGGACGCAACCGGTGCAGCTGATATTCCAGCAGGGCCAGGGTCTTGGGAATCTTGATGAGCAGCAGCCCGGGAGATTCATCGGGCATTTCCAGACTGGAGAGCAGTTTCAGCTTGTCTCCGGAAATACCATTTGCCTGATAATTGCTGCGCATGGCCTGATGAGCCAGCAGCGAATCGGAAACCACCCAGGGGGAATATTCATGCAGGGCGGTACTCAGGGCGCCAAAGCCGTCGTTGCAGATCAGCACCCTGGTATGTGGGGCAGGTTTGCCCTGCTCTGCCAGGTGCCGGAGCATATATTCATCGGCTGCATCCCAGGCGCGCAGGGTACCACGCTGGCGGCTGGGCAGGCGCCGCAGCCGATAGCTACCGAAAGGCGTGGTAAAAATCTCGTCTGTCATGCTCCCCGTTCCGCGCAGCGGCCAGCCGTTGTAGTGATTCTACAACAAGGGCTGCTAACCCGAATATTGCACCAGAACGCGCAAAATGTGGATTTTTTACCATGAATTACAGCCTGTTGCGTGACGAGTATGCTGGATACAGTTTGTACTTGTCATGCTATCCGGTTTTTCCCGGGATCTTTTCACCCAGCTTGCCCGAACGCCCTGCAAGCCGATGAATAACATCGGCTTTTGTCCGTTCGAACAATCTGGGCAAAAATCTCTCCGGGAAAATTCCGGATTCCGGTGCAATATTCGGGCTAATGCTGTCCACGGACAAGGCCAAGCGGGCTGAACGCGACATAGGTTGCTGTCGAGTCAACATCGGCCAATACTTGGCGCCTTGCCTATCAATGCCGGGCTTTTTTCGGCACAATAGCGCCCCATGGAAATTCCCGTACTCTTTATCAAGAAAGGCCAGGAACGCCGCCTGCGCGCCGGGCATCTGTGGGTGTACAGCAATGAAGTGGACAGCCGCCGTTCCCCCCTGAAGGATTTTCAGCCCGGTGAGCCGGTGGCTCTCATGAACCACGAAGAAAAGTGGCTGGCCTGGGCCTATGTGAATCCCAATTCCCTGATCTGCGCCCGCATCGTCAGCCGCCGCCAGGAGCATCTTCTGGATCAGTCGTTGCTGGTGCATCGCATCAAGGTGGCTTTGGGACTGCGTACGCGACTGTATCAGCAGCCTTTCTACCGGCTGCTGTTCGGCGAGTCTGACGGGGTACCGGGGCTGGTGGTGGATCGCTTTGGCGATTATCTGGCGGTGCAGATTTCCACCGCAGGCATGGAAGTACAGCAGGAAGCGATTCTGGCCGCGCTGCAAAAGGTGCTCAGGCCAAAGGGGATTCTTCTGCGCAACGACATGGCAGTGCGTGAACTCGAGGGTCTGGAGCGTTATGTCGAGGTGGCCAGTGGCGAGATTCCACAGCGGGTGCGGTTGCAAGAAGGCGACTGCGAGTTCGAGACTTCCCTGTTCGAAGGCCAGAAGACCGGCTGGTTCTATGATCAGGCCGCCAACCGCGAGCGCCTGCTGCCCTGGGTGGCGGGCAAGCGGGTGCTGGATCTGTTCAGCTATGCTGGCGCCTGGGGTGTGCGCGCAGCCAAAGCTGGCGCGGCCTCGGTTACCTGTGTGGACAGCTCCGCCGACGCCCTGGAGTTGGCACAGGCGAATGCCGCGCTCAATGGCTTGGCGGAACGGGTGAAGACCTTGCGTGAAGACAGCTTCGCTGCGCTCAAGGCGTTGCGTCAGGAAAAGGAGCGTTTCGATATCGTGCTGGTGGATCCGCCGGCCTTCGTCAAGCGCAGAAAGGATCTAAAGGAAGGCGCCCTCGCCTACCGGCGCATCAACGAGGCCGCCATGAGCGTGCTGGGCAGGGATGGTCTGCTGGTCAGCTCGTCCTGTTCCTGGCATATGGACAGCGAACGCCTGCTCGGCACCTTGCAGCAGGCCTCCCGTCACCGCGACCGTTTCCTGCAGATGGTCGAGCGTGGCCAGCAGGGGCCGGATCACCCGGTACATCCCGCCATTGCGGAAACGGCCTACCTCAAAACCTTTTATCTGCGTGTGTTGCCCGCCTTGTGATGATTTATCCGGATATCAATCCCATTGCCCTTTCCCTTGGGCCCCTGAAAGTACATTGGTACGGACTCATGTATCTGCTGGGCATGCTCGGCGGCTGGTCACTGGCGCGCTGGCGGGTGGCCAGAGGCCAGTCGGGCTGGAGCGCTCAGGAAGTGGATGACCTGCTTTTCTACTGCGCCATTGGCGTAGTCCTGGGGGGGCGTCTGGGTTATATCCTGTTCTACGGATTCGACGAATGGCTGGCGGATCCGGCGCGCATTTTCCGGGTATGGGAAGGCGGCATGTCCTTTCACGGCGGTTTTCTCGGGGTGCTGGCGGCCATGTGGCTGTACCAGCGCAAGCATGGCAAGGGCTTTTTCGAACTGACCGACTTCATCGCGCCCTACATCACCATTGGTCTGTTCACCGGACGCATCGGCAACTTCATCAATGGCGAACTCTGGGGCAAGCCCACGGATCTGCCCTGGGCCATGCGTCTGCGTTGTGACGAGTTCGTCAGTCTGTGCCAGTACAAGCTCGGTCTGCCGCCCGATACCGAATGGACCCCGCCATTGCATCCCAACCAGCTCTATGAGGCGCTGGGTGAAGGCTTGTTGCTGTTTGCCCTGTTATGGTGGTTTTCCGCCAGGCCACGCCCGCGCATGGCGGTATCCGCCCTGTTTCTCATGGGTTACGGGCTGTTTCGTTTCCTGATCGAGTTCGTGCGCATGCCGGATGTGCAGTTGGGCTATCTGGCGGGCGGTTGGTTGACCATGGGGCAGTTGCTATCATTGCCCATGATCGTGGCGGGCCTGGTTCTGATGCTCGTTGCCTACAGGAGACCGGCGGATACATGAAACAATACCTGGAATTGCTGCAGCGGGTTCGCACCGAAGGAGCGCCCAAGGAAGATCGTACGGGAACCGGAACCTGGTCGGTTTTCGGTCATCAGATGCGCTTTGATCTGAATAAAGGCTTCCCCCTGGTGACAACCAAGAAAATTCATCTCAAATCGGTGATCCATGAGTTGCTGTGGTTTCTCAAGGGGGACACCAACACTGCCTATCTGCGAGAGAATGGCGTGAGTATTTGGGATGAATGGGCAGATAAAAGCGGCGAACTTGGGCCTATCTACGGCTATCAGTGGCGATCCTGGCCGACTCCGGATGGCTCTCGCATCGATCAGATCCAGCAGGTCGTGGAACAGATCAGGACCACCCCGGATTCGCGCCGGATCATTGTTTCCGCCTGGAATCCGGCGGATCTGCCGGATGAAAGCATCTCTCCCCAGGAGAATGTGGCCCAGGGCAGGATGGCCCTGGCTCCCTGTCATGCCTTCTTTCAGTTCTATGTGCGGGAGGGCCGCCTTTCCTGCCAACTCTATCAGCGCAGCGCCGATGTCTTTCTCGGGGTGCCTTTCAACATAGCCAGCTATGCCCTGTTGACCATGATGGTGGCCCAGGTCTGTGGCTTGCAACCGGGGGATTTTGTACACACTTTGGGAGATGCGCATCTGTATCGCAACCATCTGGAACAGGCGGATTTGCAGTTGTCCCGCCAGCCTTATCCCCTGCCGCGCATGAAACTCAATCCGGATATCCGTGAGCTGGATGATTTTCGTTATCAGGATTTCGAAATACTTGATTATAAGTGCCATTCGCTTATCAGGGCGCCGATTTCCGTGTAAATGCAGATAATTCCGGAGAAATTGGTAACCATTTGAAATAATTAAAATTATTTCTTGTTTGGGTAGGCTCTGCCCCCGAACTGTACTCAAATTATCCCCACGAATTGTGAAAGATTGCCGGCCCCCTATTGACAATTATCAATACGCCTCCATGTAATTATCAGTATATTAGACTCATCTTAATTACTAATGCACCCGTATGGAGGTTGCCATGTCTGAAGAAGTACTGAAACTCGATTGCGCCGAATGGCGTGAAGTGGCCGGTGAAAACCCGTCCGAAATGGAAGTGGTCATCGAAATGATGATCGAAGCTGAAGAAGAACTTTGTGTGGATCAGGCTGCCTGAGTCCATTTCATGAAACTCCCCTTGAAACCCGCCGCTGGCGGGTTTCTTTTTGTCTGGGCATAATGCACGACATGCGCGAACCCGTTATCAGCATCATTAGCGCCATGGCTCGGAACCGGGTCATCGGCAAGGATAATCGTCTGCCCTGGCATTTGCCTGCCGATCTGCAGCATTTCAAGCAGATCACCATGGGCAAGCCCATGATCATGGGGCGCAAGACCTGGGAGTCCCTGCCGGGCTTGCTCCCGGGCAGGCCGCATATCGTGGTGAGCCGCAACCGCGACTATATCGCGGCGGGGGCAAGGGTAGTGCATTCCCTGGAAGAAGCCATCCGCGCGGCGGGAGAAGCGGAAGAGATAATGATTGTCGGGGGCGCGAATCTTTATGCCCAGGCATTGCCGCGGGCCGGGCGCATGTATCTGACCTTTGTCGAAGCAGAAATTGCTGGCGATGCGTATTTCCCTACTTTTGATGCCGCCCAGTGGCAGGAGAGAGAGCGGCAAACCTGCCCGGCGGATGAAAAGAACCCTTTCGCCTGTCAGTTTGTCCGCCTGGACAGGCGAAAGGGAGCATGAGTTCATCAGGTCATCTTGACGAATCGAGGCGCCCATCAACTTCGGGATGGTTGATTCTCGTTCAGCCCAGCTCGGCCAGCAGCCGCTCCATCATCCGCTGCGCCTGTCCCACATAGCCGCCGCCAAACATGTTGGCGTGGTTGAGAATGTGATAGAGATTGTAGAAGGTCTTGCGCGTGGCGTAGCCGGCATCCAGGGGCCAGGCTGCATTGTAGGCATCGTAGAAGGCCTGACCGAAGCCACCAAACAGCTCGGTCATGGCGATTTCCGCTTCCCGGTCACCATAGTAAGTGGCGGGGTCGTAGATCAGCGGATTTCCCTTTTGGTCATAACCGAGATTGCCAGCCCACAGGTCGCCATGGAGCAGGGAAGGAGCCGGGGCGTGATCCATGAGGGCGGGAAAGCGCTCCAGCAGACGTTCACCCAGGCGCTGAATGTCCTTGCCCAACGAATTGCGCGCGGCCTCTTCGAGTTGAAAGCCCAGGCGCTGCCGCCGCCAGAAATCCACCCAGTCGGTGATCCAGCCGTTGGGCTGATGGGTGGAACCGATGGTATTGTCGCGTTGCCAGCCGAAGGCGTCCGCCTGATGTCTGTGCAGGGCGGCCAGTTGCTCACCGGCGAGGGCGCTGGAGCCGGACCCGCCCAGTGCGACATATTCCATGACGATATAGCTCTGGCCATCGGCGACGCCGGTGCACAGTGGGCGGGGAACACGAATGGCCCCGGCGTCCGCAAGTTCCTGCAGACCCGCTGCCTCGGCCTGGAACATGTCCAGGCGGCTGGCTTGATTGAGTTTGACGAACCATTGTTGCGGACCGTCCGCCAGGCGCATGGCGGTGTTGATGCAGCCGCCACCCACGGTGGCCGGTGTTTGCGGGTGAAAAGGCTTGCCGGAAGTGTCCGTGATGGCCCGGCTTATCTGTTCCCAGAGGCTCAGTTTGCGTCCCCCTGATCCAGCTTGCGTTGGATGAAGCCCTTGGCGTTCACCAGACTGCTGCCGGTGAGGTCGCTGAGCACTTCGTCGGCAATCTGCTCGATGGTGCCGACTACCGAGCGGGGGTTCTTGGTAATGGTGTTGCCCGCCCAGAGCATTTTCTCCGAGTGTACCGAGAAATAACGGAAATGCATGGTGAAATAGTTGTCCGAACCAATGTAACCGGGGCGGTAGATGGCCCGGTAGCTGGTGTAGTAATAATCATAGAAATACATGCCGGAGAAGGCGTCGGGGTACCAGTCCAGGCGGTTGGGAACATTCTTGTATTCCTTGTCCACGCCCTTGATCTGGGCCAGAAGCACACCATCAACGCCGGTTTCCTTCACCAGTTTGACGATTTCCTCCTTTTCGTCATGATCCGTCGCATTTGGGCTGTAGTCCGAGCTTGGAATGACATCCACGCCCTTCCTGTGCGCTTCCTCGACGAAATGCTGCTCGAAGAAGCGCCGGGTGACCGGGTCCTTGACCATGGCAACCAGCAGAATGCGTTTGGCGGGAGGCTCATCGATATCCTCTGCCTCCCAGCTTTGCTTGATCTTGGTAGAGGAACAGCCACCGAGCAGCAGTGCTAGAATGAGCGTGGCCAGAAGGAAGCGCGGACGGGGAGGGGGCTGCATGGTGCTGTGATGCCGGGAATTTCGCATGGCAGGATGATACGGAGTGACAACAGGAATGGCAAATATGGTGCTTCGGCAGGGGAAATCGATATATTAGAATATTGTTATACACAAAATTGATCCATGGTTCCGGCATCCTCTTTCGGAGTGGCTGACAATACCGGGACTGGTTTGCAAGATATTGTTTTATAACAGTAAAGTGGCGTGCTCCGAGAGCCATGAGCTATTTCGGAGGCACTGAAAACGAAACGGATGATCCGCATGCCGACAAGTTTTTCACAAAGTTATCCACAGGTTGCGGCGGCGCCGTGACGGGCCTGATTCTGCGCCTGGCGCTGCCCGCGCCGGTATTTGATCTGTTCGATTATCTGCCGCCAGCGGATGTGGATCCGGCTTTGTTGCGTCCTGGTCAGCGCCTGATGGTGCCCTTCGGTCGCAGCCGGCGTTGCGCCCTGCTGGTGGAGCTGGCGACCCGGAGCAGCGTTCCCACATCCCGCCTCAAGGCGGCCTACCGCTTGCTGGATGAACAACCCCTGCTGGACGAAGAACATCTGGGGTTTCTGCGCTGGGCCGCGGCCTACTATCACCATCCCCAGGGCGATGTGCTCATGTCCGCCTTGCCGGTGCGCCTGCGAAAAGGCAAGGCGCCGCTCACGCCCAGACCGGACCAACTGTTTCTGCTGCCCGTGGCAGAAGATGTCATCGCCGGGCTCGAAAGGCGCGCCCCCCGGCAGTTCGAGGTGTTGTGCTGGTTGAGAGCGCAGGGCGGCAACGCCCGCCTGGACGATTTCCGACAGCGCTTTCCCGGGGCGCGGCATGCGCTGGATGCCCTGCGCAAAAAAGGCTGGGTGGAAACGGGTATGGGGGAGACGGCCTTGTCTCCGGCCCGGCCCGCGCCCCACAAGCTGGAGCCGGAGCAGCGGCAGGCGATCGCTGCGGTAAGCGCCCGGCTGGATGAATACGCTGCGTTCCTTCTGGATGGGGTGACCGGCAGCGGCAAGACCGAGGTCTATTTTCAGATCGCGGAACAGGTTCTGGCGCAAGGCCGCAGCGTGCTGCTGCTGGTTCCGGAAATCTCTCTCACCCCGCAGCTGGTGCGCCGGGTGAGGAGCCGTCTGGCGACAAGGGTGGCGGTAATGCATTCCGGTCTGGGGGAAGGTGAGCGGGAGCAGGCCTGGCAGATGGCGCGCCGGGGGGAAGCGCGTCTGGTGCTGGGCACCCGTTCAGCGGTGTTGGCGCCCATGCCGGATCTGGGCTTGGTGCTGGTGGATGAAGAGCATGACCCCTCGTACAAGCAGCAGGAAGGTTTCCGCTATTCGGCCCGGGACATGGCCCTGGTGCGTGCCCGCCGGGCGGATTGTCCCGTGCTGCTGGGTTCCGCCACGCCTTCCCTGGAAAGCCTCAAGAACGCCCGGGCCAACCGCTATCACTGGCTGCGTCTGACCCGGCGTGCGGGCAAGGCCAGGGCGCCGCAAATGCAGGTGCTGGATGTGCGCAACCAGGTACTTGCCGGTGGCATGTCCGGGCCGGTGCTGCAGGCTCTGGAGCAGACCCTGGAACAGGGGCGGCAGGCGATGGTATTTCTCAACCGGCGCGGATTTGCCCCGGTGCTCAGCTGCTACGAATGCGGCTGGCTCTCGGACTGTCCCCGCTGTGATGCCCGCCAGACCCTGCATCGGCGCCGGGGCCGGCTCATCTGCCATCATTGCGGAAATGAACGGCCCTTGCCGAAGGTCTGTCCGGCCTGCCAGTCCCCGGAGCTGCATCCCCTGGGGCAGGGCACGGAACAGCTGGAGACGATACTGCGGGAACATTTTCCGGCACATCCCCTGATACGCATCGATCGCGATTCCGTCAGTCGAAAAGGCAGCCTGGACAATCTCCTGGCAGAGGTGAAACAGGGCAGGGCGGGGCTCCTGGTGGGCACCCAGATGCTGGCCAAGGGGCACCATTTTCCAAATCTTACGCTGGTGGTGATGGTGGACGTGGACAGCGGCCTGTACTCGGCGGATTTCCGCAGCGCCGAGCGCATGGCCCAGCTGATCGTGCAGGTGGCGGGGCGGGCTGGAAGGGGAGAGCAGCCTGGAAGGGTGTTGTTGCAAACCCGGTTTCCCGATCATCCCCTGTTACGCACCCTGGTGGAACAGGACTATGCGGCTTTTGCGGAGGAGGCGCTGGCGGAGCGGAAAACGGCTGGTCTGCCGCCTTTTACTCACCAGGCGCTGATCCGCGCCGACGCCCTCCAAGCGGAAACCGCCGAAGCTTTTCTCGAGCAGGCGGCCCGGCAGCTGACCGCGGATGACGGTCAGGTGATGGTCTGGGGGCCGGTGCCCGCTCCCATGCACAAGCGAGCCGGTCGCTACCGCATGCAATTACTGCTTCAGGCGGACGAGCGCGCAGCCCTGCAAACCCGGCTACACGGCCTGATTCCGGCACTGGGAAAACTGCCCGAGGCTACGCGGGTGCGCTGGTCGGTGGATGTGGATCCTCTCGACCTTTACTGATGGGGCTCCGCGGTACGTCGAGGCTTGTGCAAGCTTGCGGAATAGGGTGGTTCTGGGGCATCTCGAAAAATCGGGATGCCCCGCCATTTTCGATCACCATGAGTGATTGAAAATGTGAGCAAAACGAAAATCGCGTTTTGGGTTTTCGAGCTTCCTTTACTCGACCTCTGCGATTTGCTCGATAATGGATTTGTTCTTCAACTGGCGCCGGCGAATGAAATGCCACCAGACCACCCGCAGCTGCCACAGGGGTATGCCGCGTATCAGGGTCATCTGTTTGTCGATGGCGAACAGGATCAGATTCCGCAGGGGCTGATCGGGAGCCTCGGGAGTCAAGCCGAAACGCTCGTGCAGGAATGCCAGGGATTTGTTGTGTTCGCGCAGCAGTTCATCCAGGGAAGCGTCTTCAAAGACCTGCATCAAGGCATTGGGGGGCATGGGCAGACTCAAGGAATCCGCGGACTTGCTGCTGGTGAGGCTGTATTCGCCAGCGAAACCGCTGATGAATTCATAGTAGAACTTGTCCATCACGTGATAGTGCATCAGGAACATTTTCTCCTCGGGCGAATACCAGCCATCCACTGCCAGCTTCAGGCCGCCCGCGCCAACGAGGCTGTCGAAATCAAACTGGCTGTCCAGCTGGAAGCCATGATCCCTGGCCCAGGCGGAGATTCCCTGGGGATCGTTCAGGCGTTCCGGGTCGTTCACCGGCTCCAGGAGTTCCTCCGCCCGGCACATCTTGCGCACGGTCAGTATTGCCACCACCGTGACCAGCAGCCAGTAGGCGAGAGCCGCCCCGGCGGCGACATACAACAGGGTGGTCAAGGTTTCGTACCCTGGTGCGGGGTTTCTGAAGCGAGCTCCATGCGTCGATAGGTATCCGGGTTTTCTGTTATCATTTCAGGTTACGTCCGGCAAGCAGTGGAAACGTTGTCAGACTTTACCGTATAACATATAACTGATTGGATTTGTTGATGAAATCACAAATTGCAAAACTTGTTGCCAGGGCTCTGGACGTACTCGTGAGGGATGGCGTGCTGGATGCAGGGCAGCGCTGTGAACCGGTCATCGAACGTACCCGTGACGCCAGTCATGGTGATTTCGCCACCAACGCGGCGATGGTAAACGTGAAGGCTGCCGGGATGAAGCCCCGGGATCTGGCGCAAAAGATTGTCGATGCCTTGCCCCAGTCCCCCCAGGTGGAAAAGGTGGAGATTGCCGGACCGGGCTTCATCAATTTTTATCTGACGGCTGATGCCTATCATTCAGTGGTACCCGAGATCATCCGCCTGGCGCACGATTATGGCCGTTCCGATCTGGGAAAGGGAAAAAAGGTGCAGGTGGAGTTCGTTTCCGCGAATCCCACCGGCCCCCTGCATGTGGGGCACGGGCGCGGTGCCGCCTATGGCGCAGTGGTGGCGGATCTGCTCCAGGCGGTGGGTTTCGAGGTACACCGGGAATACTACGTCAATGATGCGGGACGGCAGATGAACATTCTGGCCGCTTCCGTATGGCTGCGTTATCTGGAGCTGGCGGGGGAGGAATTGGATTTCCCCAGCAATGGCTACAAGGGCGATTATGTCTGGGATATTGCCGCTACCCTGCATCGGGAGCATGGGGATGAATATCGGTTCTCCGCGGATGAGGTATTTCAGGGAATTCCTACCGATGAACCCCGGGGTGGAGACAAGGAAAAGCATATCGATGCCCTTATCGAGCGCTGCAAGGTTCTGCTTGGAGACAATCGTTACCGCTATGTTTTCGAACTGGCCCTGAACACCATTCTGGACGATATTCGGGATGACCTGGAAAAATTCGGTGTCATCTACCAGGAATGGTATTCCGAGCGCAGTCTGGTGGAATCCGGCGCGGTGAACAAGGCCATCGAGCGCCTGCGCAAAAGCGGCTATCTGTATGAGGAAAAAGGCGCGCTGTGGTTCCGCTCCACGGAGTTTGGTGACGAGAAAGACCGGGTGGTGGTGCGTGACAATGGCCAGACCACCTATTTCGCTTCGGACATCGCCTACCACATGGACAAGCTGGAACGCGGTTTCGACCGGGTCATCGATGTCTGGGGGGCGGATCACCACGGTTATGTGCCCCGGGTGAAAGCTGCGCTGACAGCCCTGGGCGACGATGCGGACAAGCTGGATGTGCTGCTGGTGCAGTTCGCCATTCTGTATCGCAATGGCGAGAAACTGGCCATGTCCACCCGCTCCGGCGAGTTCGTCACCCTGCGCCAGCTGCGCAAGGAAGTGGGACGGGATGCGGCGCGCTTTTTCTATGTCATGCGCAAATGTGAACAGCACCTGGATTTCGATCTGGATCTGGCCAAGTCCCAGTCCAGTGACAACCCGGTTTACTATGTACAGTACGCCCATGCGCGGATCTGCGCGGTATTGCGTCAGGGGGCGGAAAAAGGCCTGGAGCTGGAGCCTGGCACCGGCGATACCCACCTCGACCGGCTGACCGAGGCGCACGAGCTGAACCTGCTCAAGACCTTGTCCCGCTACCCGGAAGTGGTGGAGGCGGCCGCCCTCAATGAAGAGCCTCATCAGCTTACTCATTACCTGCGGGAACTGGCCAACGACCTGCATACCTATTACAACGCCCATCAGTTCCTGGTCGATGACGAAGCGCTGCGGGATGCCCGCATCAAGCTCATTCTTGCGACCCGCGAAGTGTTGCGCAACGGTCTCAATCTCATTGGCGTATCCGCGCCGGAGACGATGTAAGTCATGGCCAGAGATTACAAGGGCCGCGCCAATCGCGGCAAGAAGAGCAAAAAACCCATATCCGCCTGGGTATGGCTGATCACAGGGTTTGTTCTGGGCGCAGTCAGCGTGGGAATCATCTGTATCAAGCTTGCCCCGCGCAACGCCACGGACAACTGGATAGGTGATCGTCCGCCCGCCGTCAGGGAGGCGCCCAAGGCACCTCCGCAATCTCCCGGTATCGTCAAGCCAAAACTGGATTTCTACAACCTGCTGGCCAACCGGGAAGTGCTGATTTCCGAAGACGAATTGGCGCGTCAGGTGAAAAAGGCGCCGCCGCCTCCGACGGCTTCCCGGGAGAAAAAGGCCGAACCGGTTCCTGCGCCAGCCAGGCCCGAGGCGACAGGCAAGAAGTATGTGGTGCAGGTGAGTTCCTTCCGCAGCCGCAAGGAGGCCGAGTCGCTCAAGGCGCGGCTGGCGTTGCTCGGACTGCGCGCCCATGTGAGCAGTGCCAGAATCAAGGGCAGCAGCTGGTACCGGGTGCAGCTTGGTCCTTATTCCAATGCTGCTGCCATGCAGGACGTGCGCAGGCAGCTTGCAAGCAGTGGTTACAAATCTCTGGCCATTGCGCTTAAATAGAGAACAAAATTAGGAGTGTTGTTGAAGAATCTGTCAGTCTGGCCGATGGTATTCCCGGAGTCTCGCAAAGATCCTTCCTTGGGATTTTTTTCTTGGCCCGCACGGGTATCCGGTTTATCGAGATGCCGTTTTTTCAATGACCGTTGGGGACAGTATGGAAGCAAGCCTGCTCGAGTACGATGCTGAAAAGGGTTGGCTGGGGACAACCGGGAAAAGCGCGGACAGTGTTTCCAGCCTGGTGCTGGTATTCAGCAGCTTGTCTCGGGAATCGACCCTTGAGGCATTGCGGTCATTGCGAGACAGTTATCCTGGTGCGGTGATAATGGGCTGCTCCACTGCCGGAGAAATCCTGGATACGCGCTTTCTGGAACAGGGCATGGTGGCGCTGGTTGTCCGGTTTGAACATGCCAGGCTGGCTCTGGAATGCCGCCGGAATGGGTCGGACGCGGATGCCTTTGGCATCGGCAAGTCGCTGGCCGAGGCGCTGTCCAGGGAGGAAAAGCCGCGTACCCTGTTCGTGCTCTCGGAAGGCCTGGGCATCAATGCTTCCGATCTCATGCGCGGCTTCAACGCGGTGCTTCAGGGGGAGATTCCCGTTACCGGCGGACTGGCGGGCGACGCAACCCGTTTCCAGTCCACCTGGGTAATCGGCGAGGATCAAATTCATGAAGACATGGTTTGCGCGCTTGGCATCTACGGAGCGCGCCTTGGTGTCGCCCATGGTTCCTGTGGAGGCTGGGATGTGCTCGGGCCGGAGCGTATCGTGACCCGCTCTGACGGCAATGTCCTGTACGAGCTCGATGACCAGCCCGCGCTGGCACTATACAAGAAATATCTGGGTGAGCGCGCCCGGGAACTGCCAGCTTCCGGCCTGCTTTTTCCCCTGGCCCTGCGCGCAGAGCAGGAGCAGACGGAACAGAAGGTGCGCACCATTCTGGGGGTGAATGAAGAGGAGCAGTCCCTGACCTTTGCCGGGGACATTCCCCAGGGCGGCCTGGTCCAGCTCATGCACGCCAATTTCGACCGGCTCATTGATGGCGCCGAGGATGCCGCCGGTTGCATGGATCTGTCCTCTTACGCTGGAGGGCCCTTGTGCTGCATCGCCATCAGTTGCGTGGGCCGGCATCTGGTGCTGGGGCCGCGGGTCGAGGAAGAGATTGAAGCCGTACGGGAGAAACTGCCGGAACAAACGCGCCAGATTGGTTTTTATTCCTATGGCGAGCTGTCTCCTCTTGCTTCGGGACTGTGTGATTTGCACAACCAGACCATGACCCTGACCCTGTGGTGGGAATATTGATGCACCGGTTGCTCAAGCGGCAGTTGAAAAAACTGGGACTGGACGCCGAGCGGGTGCCGGATCAGGAACAATGGCAGCGCTTTCTGTCCCTCGTGGATGAGGCCTATGCCCAGTCCGATCAGGACAGGTATACCCTGGAGCGTTCCCTGAGCATTTCTTCCGAGGAAATGCAGGCGCTCTATCAGCGCCTGAAATCATCTTCCGAAGCACGCATGAGCGCGATTGCCAAGGCATTTCCCGACATGATTTTCTTTCAGGATGAAGAAGGTCGTTATCTGGATGTACTTACCTCCAGGCCGGAAGAACTCTATGTTCCCCCGGAAAAGATCATCGGGCGGACAATGGAAGACATATTCGATGAACCACTGCTGGGCCTTTTTCGCAAGCTGCTGGCGGACGCCTTGAACAGCGGCCGATTACAGCAGATCGAATACCAGATGCCAAACGGAAAAGGCGAACTGCGCATGTATGAGGCGCGTATGGTGCCCATGGAGTTCCGTGACGAAGGCAAACGGTCGCTGCTTACGGTGGTGCGTGATGTAACCGATATTCGCCGTGAGGAAACCCGGGGGCACCTGGTCGCCAAGGCGGTCAGCGCGGCCCGGGAAGGCATTGTTATTCTGGATGAGAAAAAACATATCGTCTCCGCCAATCCTGCGGTGGAAAGCATCTGCCAGGTGGCGGTTACAGAAATCCTGGGCAAAGGTTTGTCGGTGCTCTGCGGCGCTGAGACGCAACTGCTGGAAGACGCTGCCTGGCGGATCCTGGATACTCAGGGGCGCTGGCATGGTGAAGTGCAGATCTGCCGCGTGGATGGTACGCCTGTGTCCCTGTGGCTGAATGTGGATCGGGTGAACCCCGAATCCGATATGCCGCCGCACTATGTAATCCTGCTGAACGATATAACCGAACTGCATGCTTCGCGTCAGGAGCTGGAGCGCCTTGCTACCCATGATTATCTGACTGGCCTGCCCAACCGCATCCTGTTTCAGGATCGTCTGGAACAGGCGCTGGCCCGCACACAGCGAAGCACTTGTTCCGGCGCACTGTTCTTCATGGATCTCGACCGGTTCAAGATCATCAATGACAGCCTGGGTCATCAGGTGGGAGACCGCTTGCTTCAGGCCGTGGCAAACCGCCTGTCTGCCCACATCCGGCCTGCTGACACCCTGGCGCGCATGGGTGGCGATGAATTCACCCTCATCGTTGAAGACCTGCGTCGCCCGGAAGACATCGTGCAGCTGCTGGAAAAGCTTCAGGAGGCATTTCGCCGTCCTTTCCGCGTGGGCCAGCATGAATTGCGCACTACCGCCAGTATTGGCGTGAGCATCTTCCCGCGTGATGGCAGAACCACGGACGAACTCATCAAGAATGCGGATACGGCCATGTATGCGGCCAAGGAAAGCGGCAGGGATCAGTACCGCTTCTTTACCGAGCGCCTTACTCTTTCCGCCTATTCCTATTTCGATACCGAGCAGGGATTGCACAAGGCGCTGGCTGGTGATGAGTTCTACCTCGTTTACCAGCCCCAGTATGAACTGTCCAGCGGGCAACTGGTGGGGGTGGAGGCGCTGCTGCGCTGGCATCGGCCCGGCCAGGGTCTGATCAGCCCTTCAACATTCATTCCCATGGCTGAAATGGCGGGCCTGATCGCTCCTTTGGGTGCCTGGGTGCGGGAGGCGGTATGCAAACAGATCGTCGCCTGGCAGGAGGCCGGCGTCCTCCCTCCAAAGGTGGCGATCAACCTCTCCAGCCGCGAGTTGGTCAAACCGGGTTTGAATGCCAGTGTCGCCAGCCTGCTTGCCCGCTACCGGGTTTCCGCCGAACTCATTGAGTTCGAGATCACTGAGAGCGTTATCATCGAAAGAGGTGATGTTGCCTACCAGAACCTGTTTGGTCTTACGGAAATGGGCATAGAGCTGGCCATCGATGATTTCGGCACCGGTCATTCCTCACTGGTAAACCTGAAGCGTTTCCCCCTCGCCAGTCTGAAAATCGACCGCAGTTTCGTGCGAGACCTGCTGGTGGATGAAAATGACGAAGCCATCGTGCGCGCCACCATTGTTCTGGCGCGAAGCTTTGGCATGAAGACCGTGGCGGAAGGGGTGGAAAACCATCAGCAACTGGCGTTTCTGCGGGAGGCTGGCTGTGACCGGGTGCAAGGCTTTGTCTGCGGCAAGCCCATGAGCGCTGCGGGCATAGCCCGGCTGCTGGAGAAAGCCGCTGCTGCAGGTAGTGGCGAGTGATGATGAGCAGTGCGTTTCCTTTCGGGTTCCGGTAAAATTACTGATTACTTTTTCGTATCCGCATGCCGGCATCACGGCAGGGAGTATTCAGCATGAAAGATTTTGTATTGGCGCCTTCCATCCTTTCCGCAGATTTTGCCAAGCTGGGCCAGGAATGTGACGATGTGCTGGCATCGGGCTGTGAATTCATCCATTTCGATGTGATGGACAATCACTACGTGCCCAATCTGACCATCGGCCCCCTGGTGTGTGACGCCCTGCGCAAGCACGGCATCACCGCTCCTATCGATGTACACCTGATGGTCAGCCCGGTAGATCGCATCGTGGGTGATTTTGCCGAAGCCGGCGCTACCTATATCACCTTCCATCCGGAAGCATCCGAGCATGTGGATCGTACCCTGCAGCTGATCCGAAGCGCTGGCTGCAAGGCCGGTCTGGTATTCAATCCGGCCACGCCGCTGGATTATCTGAAATATGAAATGGAAAATGTGGACATGATTCTGCTCATGTCCGTGAACCCCGGCTTTGGCGGTCAGAGCTTCATTCCTTCCGCCCTGCCCAAGCTCAGGGAAGCACGCAAGATGATCGATGATTCCGGCCTGGACATTCGCCTGGAAATCGACGGCGGCGTGAAAGTGGACAACATCGCCGAGATCGCTGCCGCGGGCGCCGATACCTTCGTTTCAGGCTCCGGTATCTTTGGTGGGCGCAACGAAGACGATCCCAACAAATATGATACCCGCGTCCGGGAAATGCTCGATGCACTGAAGGCCGGTTGATGTCCGACAAGCCGCAAATGATCCTCATCGACGTGGATGGCACGCTGGTTGACAGCGTGCCGGATCTAGCCTGGTGCGTGGACGAGATGATGAAAACCCTGGGGCGAGCGCCCTGGGGTGAAAAGCGCGTCCGCGACTGGGTGGGCAACGGAGTGGAGCGCCTGGTGCGCCGTGCCCTCATCGGCCAGCTCGATGGCGAACCCTCCGATGAGGAATTCGACAAGGCCTATCCGCTCTTTCTCGACCTGTATGCGGAGAACACCTCCAGGCGTTCGACCCTCTATCCCGGGGTCAGGGAAGGGCTGGACTACCTGCGACAGCAGGGATATTCCCTGGGCTGCGTGACCAACAAGGCGGAACAGTTTACCCTGCCCCTGCTGCGCGATCTCGGCATCGAAGATTATTTTGGCATCGTCGTCGCCGGTGATACCCTGCCGGTGAAAAAACCCGATCCCACGCCACTGCTCTATGCCGCCGAATTCTTCGGCGCCACCCCGGAGCAATCACTCATGATCGGCGACTCCAAAAGCGACGTCACCGCCGCCCGCGCCGCCGGCTTTCGCATCATCTGCATGAGCTATGGCTACAATCACGGCGAGGACATCCGTAAATACGACCCGGATGCGGTGATCGACTCCATGGCGGAGCTGGAAAGGCTGCTGTAGGCTGCCAAAAGCAAATTGTTGCATTGGCGTGTCTAAGCGCCATACTGTCCCGGAAAGTCATCAAACCAGAGGCCATGAAAATGAACCGAAACCTGCTTGCGACCTGTATTCTGTTTTTCGTTGGAATGCCTCTAGGCTCATTTGCCGGAAGCCAAGAACAGGAAATGAGTCAAATGATGCATCACAGCATGATGGATCATGCAGATGATGGACGAATATCCCTTGGCCTTTCGGCAAAGATGAAGCGCCATCAATTGGCCAACATGCGTTCTCATCTTGAAGCGATACAAGGGATTGTCGGTTTGATCGGAAAGGGAGATTTCGACACTGCCTCCGAGTTGGCTCACAACAGGCTCGGGCTGACAGAAGACATGCAAAAGATGTGTAATATGTTTGAAAACGAGAACTTCAGGAACCTTGGCCTGCAGTTTCACAAAAGCGCGGATCATCTTGCCGAGGTGTTGAAGACGAAAGACGCCAACCAGTCTCTTCAGGCGTTGAGCGAAACGATGGGGTATTGCGTGCAATGCCATGCCACTTTTCGCCAGTGAATCCTGAAAAAAATTTTGCTCCGGTAGATCGGGTTTGCTTTTTCGGCCATGCCGGGTTTTCTCCGCGCCGGGAAAAAACAGGAACAGGCTTGGCTAATCCGGTTTTTTGTTTTATCTTTCCCCTCCATACACGAAATTCCAGAAAGTGATCATGATGCACACGATAGAGAAAGCACAAGGGCGATGGCGGAGCTGAGCATTCAGCTGCCCGTTCTGTTTGTGTTTCGATATTGTGGAGAAAGTCATGACCCCTGAAAAATTCGACGCCCTGGCCGCCCAGGGTTACAACCGCATCCCCGTGGTTTGCGAGGTGCTTGCGGATCTCGATACCCCCCTGAGTGTTTACCTGAAGCTGGTGGATGGCCCCTACGGCTATCTGTTCGAATCCGTGCAGGGGGGAGAGAAGTGGGGGCGGTATTCCATCATCGGCCTGCCTTGCCGCACCCAGCTGCGGGTCAATCGCCGCCAGATCACCATCAGCACCGATGGTGAAATAGTGGAGACCGTCCAGGCCGACGACCCCCTGGCCTTCATCGAGGATTTCCAGTCTCGCTACAAGGTGCCGGAGCTGCCCGATCTGCCACGCTTCAGCGGCGGACTGGTAGGCTATTTCGGCTATGACAGCATCGGCTATATCGAGCCCAGGCTCTACAATCCTGACAAGAACGACCCGCTGCAAACGCCGGACATCCTGCTCATGGTGTCCGATGAGGTGGTGGTGTTCGACAATCTGGCCGGGCGCATGTTCATCATCGTGCATGCTGATCCGGTACGGGGCGACACTTACGCCAGCGCCCAGGCACGCATCGCCGAGCTGGCCGAACGCATGCGCAACAGCCCGCCGCGACTGCCCCAGACGCAGGGCCGAAAGATACAGGAGTCGGATTTTGTTTCCGGTTTTACCGAGGATGGTTTCCAGGCTGCGGTGGAGCGCATCAAGGACTACATCGTGGCCGGGGACTGCATGCAGGTGGTGTTGTCCCAGCGTTTGTCCATTCCCTATCAGGCGCCGCCTCTGGATCTGTACCGGGCTCTGCGCGGCCTGAATCCGTCGCCCTATATGTACTTTCTGGATCTGGAGGACTTTCAGATCGTCGGCTCTTCACCGGAGATTCTGGTGCGGCTGGAAGACAACGAAGTCACCGTGCGTCCCATTGCCGGCACCCGGCGCCGGGGGCATACGCAAGACGAAGACAAGGCCCTGGAAGCAGAGCTGCTGGCCGATCCCAAGGAGCTGGCGGAACATCTCATGCTCATCGATCTGGGACGCAATGACGCGGGTCGGGTGGCGCGAACCGGCAGCGTGACCCTTACGGACAAGATGATCGTGGAGCGGTATTCCCATGTCATGCACATCGTCTCCAACGTCACCGCGGACCTGAAGGAAGACCTGAGCGCCATCGACGTGCTGCGCGCCACCTTCCCGGCGGGCACCGTGTCCGGCGCGCCCAAGATTCGCGCCATGGAGATCATTGATGAACTCGAACCGGTGAAGCGCGGCGTCTATTCCGGCGCCGTGGGTTATCTATCATGGAATGGCAACATGGATACGGCCATCGCCATTCGCACCGCGGTGATCAAGGATCAGCAGCTGCATATCCAGGCAGGCGCCGGAGTAGTGGCGGATTCGAAACCCGAGCTGGAATGGAAGGAAACCATGAACAAGGGCAGGGCGGTATTCCGCGCCGTAGCCCTGGCGGAAGCCGGGCTGGAAAAGCATTTGTGTGAGGAGGGCTGAATCATGTTGCTGATGATCGACAACTACGACTCCTTCACCTTCAATCTGGTGCAGTATTTCGGCGAACTGGGCGCGGAGGTAAAGGTAGTGCGCAACGACGAGATCGACATTGCCGGCATCGAAGCCCTGGCGCCGGATCAGCTGGTAATCTCTCCCGGCCCCTGCACCCCCAACGAAGCGGGCATTTCCCTGCAAGCCATCACCCATTTTGCCGGCAAGTTGCCGATATTGGGCGTGTGTCTGGGCCATCAGTCCATCGGCCAGGCCTTTGGCGGCAAAATCGTCCATGCGCGGGAGATCATGCACGGCAAGACCTCGCCCATCTTTCATGCCGATACCGGCGTGTTCCGCAATCTGGACAATCCCTTTCAGGCGACGCGCTATCATTCCCTGGTGATCGAAAAGGACAGCCTGCCCGATTGCCTGGAAATCACCGCCTGGACGGAAAAGGGCGGTGAAATGGACGAGATCATGGGCGTGCGCCACCGGGAGCTGGATGTGCAGGGGGTACAGTTTCATCCCGAGTCCATCCTGACCCAACATGGGCACGATATGCTGCGGAATTTCCTGGAGGGCAAATGAACGCGGAAATCGTATTGCAATCGGTGTTGACCTGCCCCCATTGCAAGCATCAGGAAGAAGAAACCATGCCCACCGATGCCTGTCAGTGGTATTACGAATGTAAAGGTTGTGGAGCGTTGCTGAAGCCGAACAAGGGCGATTGCTGCGTGTTCTGTTCTTTCGGCTCCGTTCCCTGCCCACCTGTTCAGATGAGGTCGGGCGACTGTTGTGGAAGTTGAGTTGAGGAGCAAAAAACGTTGGACATGAAACAGGCAATTGCCCAAGTCATCGACAAGCAGGATTTGAGTAGCGATGAAATGGTGGACGTGATGCGCGCCATCATGACCGGTGGCGCAACCCCGGCGCAGATCGGCGGTTTTCTCATCGGCCTGCGCATGAAAGGCGAAACCGTGGCAGAGATCACTGCCGCCGCCCAGGTGATGCGCGAACTGGCCTCCGGCGTGGACATTTCCGGGCTGGATCATGCGCTGGACATCGTGGGTACCGGCGGTGATGCTTCCGGCACTTTCAACGTCTCCACCGCCAGCATGTTCGTCGCCGCCGCCGCCGGTTGTCATGTGGCCAAGCACGGCAATCGTTCGGTTTCGAGCAAGTCCGGCAGCGCCGATGCCCTGGAAGCGGCCGGGATACGGCTGGATCTGACTCCGGAACAGGTGGCGCATTGCGTGCGCGAGGTAGGCGTGGGTTTCATGTTCGCCCCTGGCCATCACAGCGCCATGAAACATGCCATCGGCCCGCGCAAGGAGATGGGCGTGCGCACCATTTTCAATGTTCTGGGGCCGTTGACCAACCCGGCGGGGGTGCCCAATCTGCTGCTGGGGGTATTTGCTGAAGAACTGCTGGAGCCACTGGCGGAAGTGCTGCAACGCCTGGGGGCGCGGCACGTCATGGTGGTGCACTCCCGGGATGGCCTGGATGAAATCAGCATCGGCGACAAGACCGAAGTGGCGGAACTGAAGGAAGGCGCGATTCGCCGTTACAGTATCCGGCCGGAAGAATTTGGCATGCAGCGTTCTGCCCTGGAAACCATCCAGGTGGCGGATGCGGCGCAAAGCCTGGCAATGATTCGGTCAGTGCTGGAAGATCACCCCGGGCCGGCGCGGGATATCGTCACCCTGAACGCGGGCGCGGCCATCTATACGGCGGGACTGGCGGACGACCTCAAGGCTGGCATTGAAAAAGCCCGGGCAGCCATTGCCAGCGGCGAGGCGCGCAACCGCCTGGACAGGCTGATCATCGTTTCCCAGGGTTTTGCATGATGGCTGATACACCGGACATCCTGAAGAAGATTGTCGCGCGCAAGGAACAAGAGATCGCCGAAGCCCGGCAGCGGATTTCCCTTGAGCAACTGCGGGACAGCCTGACGGACAAATCTCCACCCCGAGGCTTCGTCGCGGCGCTGAAGAAAAAAATTGCTGCCGGATATCCCGGGGTAATTGCCGAGATCAAGAAAGCCTCGCCCTCCAAGGGCGTGCTGCGGGAGGATTTTCGCCCGGCGGATATTGCCCGCAGCTATGCTGCCCATGGCGCTGCCTGCCTGTCCGTACTTACGGACGTGGATTTCTTTCAGGGCAGCCCTGAATACCTGAAACAGGCCCGGGCGGCCTGCGATCTGCCGGTGATTCGCAAGGATTTCATCATCGACCCCTATCAGGTGTATGAGGCGCGCGCCATGGAGGCCGACTGCATCCTGCTCATCGTCGCCTGTCTGGACGACGCCCGCCTGGCCTCACTGAATGAGCTGGCCATGAACCTGGGCATGGATGTGCTCATCGAGGTACATGATGAGCAAGAACTGCGCCGGGCCTTGCAGGTGAGCAATCCCATGATCGGCATCAACAACCGTAACCTGCGTACTTTTGAGGTGAGCCTGGATACCACGCTGGGCATGCTGGACAGGATTGCCGCTGACAAACTGGTGATTACCGAATCCGGCATCCTCACGCCGGAAGACGTATCCTCGATGCGTGAGCATGGCGTGCAGGGTTTCCTGGTGGGGGAAGCATTCATGCGCGCCGAAGAGCCCGGCCAGCGCCTGGCCGAGCTGTTTGCTTTGTAAGCGGGCAGGCAGCCGCCAGGCTCAGCGGGTACCGAAGATCACCATGGTCTTGCCCTTGACGCTGATCAGCCCCTGGGCTTCCAGGTTCTTCAGCACCCGGCCCACCATTTCCCGTGAACAGCCGACGATGCGACCGATTTCCTGACGGGTGATGCGGATCTGCATGCCATCGGGATGGGTCATGGCGTCCGGCTGCTTGGTCAGATCCAGCAGGGTGCTGGCGACCCGCCCGGTGACATCGTAGAAAGCCAGATGACTGACCTTGCGGCTGGTGCTGAGCAGGCGTTCGGAAAGCTGCTTGCCGACCGCGTAGAAGAAGTCCTTGGCATGATCCTTCAGCTCGTTCTCCAGCAGCGCTTCCATGCGCGCATAACTGATTTCCGCGATCTCGCAGGGCGTGCGGGTGCGAATGATGACCGAGCGTGTGGCCTGGGGAACGAACATACCCATCTCGCCGATGAATTCGCCCTTGTTGGCATAGGCGAGGATGATCTCCTTGCCGTCTTCATCTTCCAGCAGCACCGTGAGCTGCCCGTCCAGAACATATAACAGGGTATCCGCCTTGTCGCCGGGTTTCATCAGCTCCTTGCGAACCGGATACTTGTGGACATGGCAATGCGCGAGAAACGGCGCCAGCCAGGCAGGCGGCGGCGGTGGGGGCTTGACGATACTCATGTTGGCAACCCTCTGCTCAATTATTTGATCCTCCTTTTCCCATCTTGCCGGATTAGTGAATGTTCTTGCACCAAGATGATAATCCCATTCTGCCATGACTGCGGCCCCACGGCAAAGCTGTAATTGCTTGCGGTCTGTGATAGCTTCTGTGCGGTTCAGGAATACAGTGGAGAGAATCAGAATGAAAGCACGGGTCAAATGGGTGGAGGACGCCCTCATGCTGGGTGAATCCGGTAGCGGACATGTGGTGGTCATGGATGGCCCGGAAGAGCATGGCGGGCGCAATCTCGGGGTGCGTCCCATGGAGATGCTGCTTCTGGGCATGGGCGGCTGCACTGAATTCGATGTCATTCATATCCTGAAAAAGAGCCGCCAGAATGTGCATTTCTGCGAAGTGGAAATCAAAGCCGAGCGGGCCAAGAGCGAACCCAAGGTCTTTACCCGTATTCATGTTCATTTCCGGGTTGGTGGCAAGGCGCTCACGGAAAAAGCCGTGGCGCGGGCCGTGAGCCTGAGCGCGGAAAAATACTGCTCGGCGTCCATCATGCTCGGGGAAATGGCGGAAATCACCCATGACTTCGAACTGGTGGAGCTGGACTGATGGCCCGGCCTTCCCCGGGATACGGAATGCGTCACGTGGCCCTGCGGGTAAAGGACCTGGCCGCCTGTGAACATTTCTATGTGAGCCTGTTGGGCATGCAGGTGGAATGGCGTCCGGATGACCGCAGCCTGTATCTGACTTCCGGTGGCGACAATCTGGCATTGCATCAGGCGGACTTGCCGGAACAGGAGGACGAGATCGGGCGTCTGGATCACATCGGCTTCTTTGTCAAAAGCGCGCAGGATGTGGATCAGTGGTTTGCCTGGTTACGGGAACAGGGCGTGCCCGTGCGCACCAACCCGAGAACGCATCGTGACGGCGCGCGCAGTTTCTATTGCGAGGACCCGGAAGGCGTCCTGGTGCAGATTATCCACCATCCCCCGGTTTGCGCCTGGGAGAAGGAGCGCGAGGAGCGCGGCGGATCCGGAGCAGGCTGAATCAGCTGAAGTTGCCCGGGTTCTGCTGACCGGGGCAGTTGTATTGCATCGGCATCGGTGTGCTGGAATCCAGTTTCAGGGCGGTGAGCTGGCCGCCCCACAGGCAGCCCGTGTCCAGAGCCCACACATTATCCGTATTTCGATATCCCAGGGTGGACCAGTGACCGAACAGGATGCGCTCGTTGCGCGTCAGGCGTCTGGGATGGAGGAACCAGGGGAAATATTTTTTCTTCTGACTGCCTGGAGAGCCTTTCAACTTCAGCTTCAGCTTGCCTTTTCGGGTGACGAAGCGCAGCCGGGTAAAACAGTTGGTGATGAAGCGCAACCTGTCCATGCCCTGCAGTTCCGGATCCCAGCGGTTGGGCTTGTTGCCGTACATCTGATCGAAGAATTCCACATGCCGGGGGCTGCGCAGCACGGCTTCCACCTCGGCCGCGCAGGATATGGCCATATCCAGGTTCCACTGGGGAGGCAGGCCGGCGTGAATCATGGTGAAGCCCAGGTTTTCATCATGGTGGAGCAAAGGACGGTGGCGCAGCCAGTGGATCAGCTCATCCCGGTCTGGAGCGTTCAGTACCTGGTTCAGATCATCGCTGTCGCGAAAACGCTGGTTGCCGCTCGCCAGCGCCAGAAGATGCAGGTCGTGGTTGCCCAGCACAGACAGCGCGCTGTCTCCCAGGGAGTGAATGAAGCGCAGTGTCTCCAGTGACTTGGGCCCGCGATTGACCAGGTCGCCCACGAACCACAACCGGTCACGGGCGGGATCGAAATCCAGCCGGTCGAGAAGGGCGCGCAGTTCATCGTAGCAGCCCTGTATGTCGCCAATGGCCCAGGTGGACATCCTGTGTGATTTCTCAGTTGACGGCGTTGGGCATCTGCAGGGAAAAAGCCGGAATGGGAGCCAGGAACAGCTCTCCCTGATCGTCGAGCATTTCGTAGTCTCCCTGCATGGCGCCTACGGGGGTTTCCAGGACCGCGCCACTGCTGTAGCGATACTGCTGCCCGGGTTTGAGATAGGGCTTTTCACCCACCACGCCTTCGCCCCGGACTTCCTCTTCCTTGCCATTGGCGTCGGTGATGATCCAGTGGCGGTTGATCAGCCGGGCGGGGATGCTGCCCTTGTTGTGAATGGTAATCGTGTAGCCAAACACGTAATGACCGGCATCCGGCCTGGATTGTTCCGCCAGAAAGCTGGTTTCCACGTCTATCTTGATGTCATGTTTGGGTGTCTTGCTCATGGGGCGGATTATACACCAGAGGTTGTTGAAAAACGGCGTTTTGCAACAGCCTGTGTGCCTTGGCATGGAAACAGGGAAAGGGTGAAAAAAGCCCGGGCTGATGCCCGGGCCGGGAAGAGGGTTACAGGTTTTTCTTCAGGAACTCGTCCATCATCCGGTAAAGCTCCAGTTTGTTTTCCTCACGTCGGAAACCATGGCCTTCCTTTTTCTTGATGAGCTTGATGTAGGGTTTGCCCAGGTCATCCAGCTTGTTCATCAGTTCTTCGGCCTGTTTGATTTCCACCCTTGGGTCGCGGCGGCCATGGATGATGAACAACGGATCTTCCAGCCTGGCCAGGAGATTGACGGGCGAGGTTTTCTTCATTCGTTCGGCATCTGCCGGATCATCGGGATTGCCGATGGCCCTGTGGAACCAGGCGGTGATTCCGCCTTCCCGGTCGTGCCTTGTGTCCCATTCTTCGAGCATGTCCAGATCCACCACGCCCACATAGTCGATGCCGCATTTGTACAGTTCCGGGGTCATGGTGAGTCCGGCCATGGTGGCATAACCGCCATAGCTTGCGCCATAGATGCACACGCGCCCGGGATCGGCGATGCCTTCCTTGATGGCCCATTTGACCGCATCGCTGATGTCGTCCTGCATCTGCAGGCCCCATTGTTTCCAGGCGCCAACCTGGAACTTGTTGCCGTAACCGCCAGAGCCGCGGAAGTTCATTTGCAGCACTGCGTATCCCCGGTTGGCGAGGAACTGTACTTCCGGATTCCAGCCCCAGTTGTCGCGCGGGCCGTAAGGGCCCCCATGGGGATGGACGATGAGGGGCAGGTTCTTGTTCCTGTCCTTGGGCAGGGTGAGATAGCCGTGAATCAACAGGCCGTCCCGCGCCTTGTAGCTGATGGGTTTCATGTCCGCCATCTGTTCCGGCTTGATGCGCTCGGCCACCTGCGCCAGATAGGTCAGCTTGAGTTTGGGCTCGGTTTCCAGCAGGTAATAGGTGCCGGGGGTCTTGTCGCTGGTGGCAATGACCACGGCGGTCTTTTCATCGTCGGTGAGGCTGGTGATGCGGTTGACGGTGTCGGGCAGCGCCTGGTCCAGGGCTTTCTGGATCTCACCGAATTTCTTGTCCAGATAATGGATTTGGGGTTTGTCCGTGACATAGCCGATGGCCAGCGCCCGATGGTCCCTGGGAGAGAAGCTGGGGCCGCCCACGTCCACTTCGTCATGGCCGAAGAGCAGTTCCTTTTTGCCGGTAGCGGGATTCAACAGATAGGTGGCCAAGCGGTCACGCCCCATGGCAGATACGATATACAGGGATTGGTTGTCCGGTGTAAAGCCCGCATAGCCCGTGCCTTCCTCGCCCAGCTTGCTTCTGGCCAGCACTTTCCAGGGGGCGTCTTCCGTCTCCCGGTAGAGCAGCTCGGCAGTAGCGTCGGATTTGTCCTTGGCGACGATCTGACGAGTGGCGACACGCACCTTGTGATCCCAGTCCATGCCCCAGGCGGTGATGTTGCCAGGGTTGGAGGTAAGACGCTTTTTCCTGCCGTTGTAGATATCCATACGATACAGATCCGGGAACTGCGCCTTTCTTTCGTTGCTTGCCACCAGCACATGTCTGTCATCTTCTTTGAGCCGGTCCACCATGCGCGTGTAGCGGGGTATGAGCTGAATCCCCCTGGATGCCTTGGTCAATACCCGGGGCTTGCTGCCGTCGATATTCACTGCGTTCAACGCAAGGGATTCGTTACCGTCTTCTTCCACATAGAAAAGCAGGCGGCTGTTGCTTGCCCACTGATAGGACGATACATCGCGTTTGGTCAGGGAAGTTACCGCCAGGGGTTTCATGGTGGTGCGGTCGATGACGACCAGATTGCGGCTCTTTCCCACCGGGGCGATGGCCGCTAGGTGTTTGCCGTCCGGAGACAGGCTGACCTGGGAAAATTCATAGTTCTTGAAGAAATACTCCACAGGCAGGGGTTCCGCGGATGCGATCAGGGCAAAACCCAATAGCAGCAAGGCCAGGCTCAACTTTTGTATCATTTTTGTAACACCTTTGGTTTTTTTAATGGATATTCAACGGCTTGTGTTATTTTTTCATTGCTCGCCGCCATTGACAATGGATTGGGATGGGTATTTTTCCGCCAAAGTGTTGCAATTTTGTTGCAAGGGTGGAAAAAACCACTATAAAATGGCATCCATGCGAGTGTATTACTGCCCGCTAAGGCCGGTGGAGGTCACAATAACAAACTCCACTGCTTTACACCAAATTCTCTAGGAGAAAATGTAATGTTCAACAAGCGAAAGACTTTGAGCGCGGCCATTCATCTGGCTTGCAGCGGCGTGGTCGCGTCAGGGCTGATCCTGAGCGGCATGGCCAGCGCCGAGGAAGAAGCTGTCAAGCTTGAGAAAGAAGAGGTCACCGGTTCTCACATCAAGCAGATCGACATCGAGGGCGCCAGCCCTGTCGCGGTAATTTCCCGCGAAGATATTGAGCTGAGTGGTCTGCAGTCGGTTGCGGATGTATTGCGTCAAACCCCCTATAACAGCTTTGGTTCTTTCCGTGAAACCTCGGGTAACACCTTTCAGTCTCAATCCCTGGTAGATTTGCGGGGTCTTGGCTCTTCCCGTACCCTGGTACTGATCAACGGCCGTCGCGCGCCGGCTTCTCCCGTAACAGGGGGTACCGGTGTCGACCTCAACATCCTGCCCCTGGCTGCGGTAGAACGTATCGAGATCCTCAAGGACAGCGCCTCCGCGGTATATGGTTCTGAAGCCATTGGTGGTGTTGTCAACATCATCCTGCGCAAGGACTATGAAGGCGTGGAAGTATCGGCGACTGTAGAGCGGCCCAGCCTCCCCGGCGCAGATGCACAGGGTGGCAGTTTTGCCGCTGGCGGCTCCTATGGAAAGGGTCACTATATATTTACCCTGGAGCAGCGCAACAAGGATATTATTTACTCCCGTGATCGAGACTGGTCCAAAGTCGATTATGGCGATGGTCAGGATTACCTGACTACAGAGGGTATCAGTATTTTTGGTAACACTGTGTACCATGCATTTACTGATGGAACTTTCGAGGTGAAAGGACCTTGTGATCCTCCTGTATATTCCGGTGTCTATGATTACTTTGGTGAGAAGGTCTGTACCTATCCCTATGCCAATGTGTCTGCGGAAACCAACGATATCAAGCGTAGCAATGCATTCCTCTACCTTGACTATGAAGTGAACAACGATACCACCATCTACGCGCAAAACCTGATTTCCCGCGTGGAGTCTTTTGGTCGATATGCGCCTGCGGTTGGTTTCATGTTTGTTGATGCAGATGCGCCAGGTAACCCATATCCCGGCGAACCTATTTTCATGCTCCACCGTTTTGCGGCATTTGGTCCCCGTGACGACACCGCTACCAACTGGCAGTGGGATACCACTCTGGGCGTGAAAGGCACTGTCTGGGATGTGGACTATGATGTCTACGCTCGTTATAACCTTTATGATTCCGACATCGTCGGGCGGAATTACATTCTGGACAGCCAGGCTTCACAGGAAGTTCTGGAAGGTAACTACAATTTCCTGGATCCCTTCTCCATCGATCCGGAACATCTCGCAGCCATGGAGCGTATGCGCCATGACACTACCCGGGATGTGCAGAACAAATACTTCAGCGCCGGTATCAACCTGACGGGCGAAACGCCTTTTGAGCTGGCTGGCGGAAACATCGGTTGGGCAGCGGGTTATGAGTATCGTGATGAAGACTATCAGGATATTTATGACGCCGAGCGCCGTGCGCACAACGTTATCGGCAGTTCCGGTGGATCCAGCGCCGGTGATCGCCAGCAGTATGCGATTTATGGCGAAGCGTTGATCCCCGTCCTGGATACGGTCGAGCTGAGCGCAGCATTGCGTTATGACCACTACAGCGATTTTGGCAGTGAGACTTCTCCGCAGCTGAAAGTACGCTGGCAACCCATGGACAACCTGCTCCTGCGCGCCAGTTGGAGTCAGGGTTTCCGTGCCCCGGCCATGATCGATCTGTATGCTGCAGGGGCGGAAGACCATCCGTTCGTCAAGGACTGGACCCAGTGTGCACTGAAGGGTATTCCTGCCGATCAGTGCCCCACGCAGCAGGTTAATGCCCTTTCTGGTGGCAACCCGGATCTGGAAGCGGAGAATTCCGATTCCTGGAACCTGGGCGCTGTCTGGGAGCCTGTCGAGGATCTGGTTCTGGAGGCCAATTATTACAACATCAAACTGGAGAATGTTGTATCCACTATCAGCCCCCAGACGCTGCTCAATTTCGAGCGCGACGGCATCGGTCTGCCTTCCGGCACCAGTATCGAGCGTGACGCCAACGGCAACATTACCCTGCTGAAGTACGTTACTGCCAACGTAGCGGAGCGTGAAGTCAGCGGTGTAGATATCAGCGCCCGTTACACCTGGGATATCGGCGAATGGGGTGTGCTCAAGCCCGAAGTAACCTGGGCTCATATCAATGAGTACCTGTTCCAGGGATCTCCGGACGTTGATAAGGTTGACATCATCGGTGACTGGGCTCAGCCTCAGGATCGTGTTCAGGGCGCCGTCCGTTGGGATGTCAAGGACTTCACCGTCGGCTGGATCGTCAACTGGATAGCCGGTATGGATGCGGATCCCAACAACATCGACAGCTATGCCCAGCATGATTTCACCTTCACCTACCATGCCGGTTGGGATGGCGATATCACTCTGGGCATCCAGAATGCTTTCGAGGAAGATCCCCCCATCGACACCTCCGTCGACGATGCAAGCAATTTCTATCCGCTGTATCCCATCGATGGCCGTGTATGGAGCCTGACCTACAAGCAGCGTTTCTGAACGTCTTGAAACAGGCTTGAAAGCAACAGACCCCGAACCCTATTGTTCGGGGTCTGTTTTTTCCAAAGATTACTACTTGTCATGCTTTTCGGGTAAACGCATAATCGCCTTTTCATCCGATGCATGAAGCCGTGTTGTCGAGCGGCAAATTACTTCAACACTCAAGGTGCTGTTATGGTACGAAATGCGAAAACCCTGCTGCTGGCAAGCATGCTGGGCATGATTCTGGGCGCAGGCGCCCAGGCGGCAGGAAATCAACAAAAACTCAAATCCGCAGTCGGTGTGCAGGCATCCACTGAAAAGGCCGCCGCCGCCTCGCAGAAGAAGATTGACAGCATCGCCGACAAGACCGAGCAGATGCTCACCGAATACAAACTCACCATGCGTCAGTATGATGCGCTCAAGGGGTATAACGACCAGGTGGCCCGTATCGTTCAATCCCAGAATGAAGAATTGGCGACCATTGACCAGCAATTGCTGGAAATCGATACCACCAACCAGGGTGTGATTCCTCTGATGGCACGCATGGTGGATACCCTGGAAAAATTCGTGGCGCTGGATGTGCCCTTTCTTCCCGAAGAGCGCAGCAAGCGCATCGCGGAGCTCAAGCAGCTTCTGGATAGAGCGGACGTTACCGTTTCTGAAAAGTATCGTCGCATCATGGAAGCCTACCAGGTGGAAATGGAATATGGGCGCACCATCGAAGCCTATACCGCTGAGCTCAACAGCAATGGCAAGAAGCGTTCCGTGGATTTTCTGCGCATCGGGCGCATGACCCTCATGTATCAGACGCTGGACAAGAAGGAAACCGCAGTGTGGGACAACAAAAAGCGCAAGTGGCAGGTGCTGGGTGAGGAATACCGCAAGCCCACCATGCTCGGCCTGCGTATTGCCCGCAAGCAGGCGCCGCCGGATCTGATCAAACTGCCTGTGAGTGCGCCGGAGAAAGTCCAATGAAAAAAACGACCATACTTTTGTTGCTGTTTGGATCGCTGTTTTGTACCTCTGCATTTTCCGCGCAAAGCCTCGACTCTCTGTTAAAGCAGGTCAAGCAGGCCAAGGCGGAAGAAGCGCGGATGAACAAACAGCGTGAAGCCGAGTTTCTCAAGGACAAGGCCAGACAGGCGGAACTGCTGGCGGCGGCCCGGGCGAAGCTGGCGGCGGAAAAGGCTCGTGGCGAGAAGCTCAAACAACAGTTCGATGAAAACGAACAGAAACTGGCCGAAGCCGAAGAGACCCTGGAACGGCGTCAGGGCAATCTGGGCGAGCTGTTTGGCGTGGTACGTCAGGTTGCCGGTGATGTGGCAGGCATCCTCGATGCTTCCCTGGTGTCTTCCCAGTATCCCGGGCGCAGCAAGCGCCTGGTGAAAATGAGCAATGACAAGAAGCTGCCTTCCATTCCCGAGCTGGAAGAGCTCTGGTATGAAATGCAGCATGAGATGACCGAATCCGGGAAAGTTGTAAAATACAAGGATTCGGTAGTGGCCGTGGACGGCACCGAAAGCCAGCAGGAAGTGGTGCGGGTCGGCGTATTCAATTCCGTGTCCAATGGCAAGTTTCTGCGTTATCTGCCGGAAACCGATCAGCTCATCATTCTTCCCCGCCAGCCGGCCACGCGATTCACCGATTTGGCGCAAGCCTTGCAGAACGCCAGCAGCGGTATCGTTCCCATGGCGGTGGATCCGTCCCGAGGCTCCATCCTCAATCTGCTGGTGCAGGCGCCGGATCTGAAAGAGCGCGTAGCCCAGGGCAAGGAAGTGGGCTATATCATCATCGGTCTGGCGATATTTGGCTTCCTCCTGGCGCTGTATCGTTTCATCGCTTTGGGGCTCACCAGCATGAAAGTACGGTCCCAGCTCAAGCATGCCGATCAGCCGAAGAAGAACAATCCTCTGGGGCGGGTGCTGCTTTCCTGGCATGACAACAAGGACGCGGATCTGGAAACCCTGGAGCGCAAGGTGGATGAGGCCGTGGTCAAGGAGGTGCCCAGATTGCAGCGTGGCCTTTCCATCCTGAAAATTCTCGCTGTCATCGCGCCTCTGCTGGGGCTGCTGGGTACGGTTACCGGTATGATCCAGACCTTCCAGTCCATCACCCTGTTCGGTACCGGTGATCCCAAGCTCATGGCCGGCGGTATTTCCCAGGCCTTGATTACCACGGTGCTGGGCCTGATGGCGGCGATTCCCCTGACTTTCCTGCATGCCCTGGTTTCGGCGCGCAGCAAGGCGCTGGTACAGGTGCTCGAAGAGCAGAGCGCGGGAATCATTGCCCGTCACGCGGAGAAGCTTTCCCGTAAGGCATGAATATCAAGTACGCACTCATAGGGGTACTGGAGAACATCCGTGATTTCATGGAGGCGGGTGGTCCGGTACTGTGGATTATTCTGGTAACCGCCTTCATGATGTGGATACTCATCATCGAGCGCTACTGGTTTATCCGCCTGACCTATCCGGGACTGGTCAAACAGGCCGTAGCCCAGTGGGATGAGCGCAAGGATCATCACAGCTGGTACGCGCACCGTATCCGTGATGAACTCATCTCGCGCATTTCGGCGCAGTTGCACCGTGGCCTGGTCATGTTGAATACCCTGGTGGCGCTCTGTCCCCTGATGGGGCTGCTGGGCACGGTGTTTGGCATGGTGCAGGTTTTCGATATCATGGCGATTACCGGCAGCGGCAATGCCCGCCTCATGGCCTCCGGTATTTCCATGGCGACCATTCCCACCATGGCGGGCATGGTGGTGGCGCTCTCCGGGCTGTATTTCAGCGCCCGCCTCAAATTTCATGCGGATTATCTGACCCAGATCGCGGCGGACAATCTGCATATTTCAGACACCAAAGTGGTGGAGAAAAAATGAGACGCAGATACTGTCAAGAAGACGACGAAGCAACCATTGATCTTACGCCCCTGATGGACATCGTGTTCATCATGCTGATCTTCTTCATCGTCACCACTTCCTTTATCAAGGAATCCGGTGTGGATGTGAACCGTCCCAGCGCCAATACCGCAGAACGCAAGGAACATGGCAATATCCTCATTGCGATAACCGCCAATGACGAGATATGGATGGACAAGCGTCCGGTGGATATTCGCGCGGTACGCGCAAATGTGGAACGGCTCAAGGCGGAAAGTCCGGAAGCCTCGGTGGTCATCCAGGCGGACAAGGACTCCAAGAACGGTTTGCTGGTGCAGGTCATGGATCAGGTACATCTGGCCGGCATACTCAATATCTCCATTGCGGCGGTGAAAGACTGACATGTTGCTGCGCCTGCCCATTGCCATCGTTCTGGCGGCGCTGGTTTCCCTGGCGTTGTTCTTTGCCATGCATTTCATGATCAGCCAGGGCAAGGGCGATCTGAACAAGACCCGGGATTATTCCGTTGTGGATTTCGTGCGTCTCAAGCGAGAGTCCGAGACCCGGGTGAAAAAGCGTGTTATTCCCAAGAAACCGCCGCTGCCCAAAGAGCCGCCGCCTCCTCCGGAACTGCAAGTAGCCCAGGATGATGCCGTGGCCATGCCCAACCTGCAGATGGACATGCCGCGTCTGTCAACCTCAGGGGTATCCGGCGGGCCCTTCATCGGTGGAGTGGGACGTGGCGCCAGCACCGGCCAGGGAGATGGCGAGCTGATCCCCCTGGTGAAGATCGCGCCCCGCTATCCGCGCAAGGCCGCCCTGGCTGGCAAGGAGGGCTGGGTCAAGGTGGAATTCACCGTAACCGAGCTGGGCACGGTCAGAGACGTGAGGGTGCTGGAATCCAAGCCCCGGCGATTGTTTGACCGGGCAGCGAAGAAAGCCATCCTGAAATGGAAGTTCAAGCCCCGCGTGGTAGACGGCAAACCGGTCCCCCGCCGGGCGGTGCAGACTATCGAATTCAAGCTGGCGGAGGACGGCTGATGAAGGCGTTCAAGGCGATATTCCTCGTGTTGTTGCTCCTTGGCAGCCAGGCCTGGAGCGCGACCCTGAGTGAGCGCACCTACAAGCGTCTCACGACCATTCAGGAGCTCATGGGCGAGAATAAATACAAGGAAGCCTTGAAGCGCCTGGACGCCCTTGTTTCCCGGGTGCGCAAGGGTGGCTACGAGTATGCCACGGTCATGCAGACCTATGGTTTCGCCTATGCCGCCCAGGATCAGTACAAGAAGGCCATCAAGGCATTCAATGAAGCACTCAAGACCGAAGCCCTGCCGGATCAGGTGCAGCAGAGCATGCGCTACAATCTGGCCCAATTGCATGCGGCCACCAGTGACTGGAAAGCGGCGGCCAGGGCCTACGAAACCTGGCTGGCCAATGCGGAAAAACCTTCAGCGGACAGCTATGCCTTTGGCGCCACCATCTATGCCCAGCTGAAAAACTACGACAAGGCCATCCCCAAGATCCGCAAGGCCATCAGTCTGGCCTCCAAACCCCGGGAAAACTGGTATCAACTGCTGCTGTCCATGCTCTATCAGAAGAAAAAGTATACGCAAGCAGCCAGCGTACTGGAGACCATGGTCGCCTACTGGCCGGACAAGAAGCAATACTGGAACCAGTTGTCTGGCGTGTACTTCACCCTGAGGAAGAACCGCCGCGCCCTGGCGGTACTGGAACTGGCGCACAAGCAGGGCTTCCTGGAAAAAGAACGCGAGCTCATGAATCTGGTGAACATGTATCTGCTCCAGGGCATACCCTACAAGGCAGCGAAAATCCTGGAAGCGGAAATGAAAGCCGGACGCATTCCACGCACCGGGAAGAATCTGCAGAAACTGGGTGAGGCCTGGATGCGCGCCAAGGAAACGGACGCAGCCCTGCGCGAATTGCAGGCCGCTGCCGACGCCCAGGAGAAAGGTATTCTCTTCCTGCGCCTGGCGCAGCTGTACACGGACAAGGAAAACTGGAACAAAGTCGTCAATCTGACAAACAAGGCCCTGACCGCCGGAGGCTTGAAAAATCCGGGCGATGCCTACCTGTTGAAAGGCATGGCGCAATATGAGTTGGGCAAAAAACAAGGCGCCATGGCAAGCTTCAGCAAGGCGCTCAAATACAAGAAATCCAAGCGCCAGGCGGGGCAGTGGCTCAACCACATCAGAACCGAGGGCTCCTGACCGCCTGTCGGAAGGCTTCTTTTTGGAACAGCAACGCCGGCAGTGGAAAAAAGTATACAGGGACTGGCCGGGATAGCCTCTGATCCAGTGAACTAATTTCATGGTATTCAGCTCGCCAATCTTTCTCTTCGGCTTTCTGCCTCTGGTACTGCTGTTCTACTATGTGTCTCCCCGCCAATTGCGCAATGCGGTGTTACTCGCAGCCAGTATCCTGTTTTATGCCTGGGGGGAAGGGTTCTATGTAGGCGTGATGCTGGTTTCCATCCTGCTGAACTATCTGTGCGGCCTGTTGATGGGCGGGGCGATGGAAGCCGGACAACATGTCCGTGTCAGGATGTGGCTCGCCCTTGGGATAGCCGCCAATGTGCTGCTGCTGATTTCCTTCAAATACGCCAATTTCATCGCCGACAATCTGAGTGTGTTGACGGGCGCCCTTGGCCTCGGGCGGCTGGAGCTGGCGCCGGTGCATCTTCCCCTGGGCATCTCCTTTTTCACCTTCCAGGCCATTTCCTATATTGTCGATGTGTACCGCAAGGAAGTGCCGGTGCAACGCAACCTGTGGAACCTGGCTTTGTATATATCCCTGTTTCCCCAGCTCATTGCCGGTCCTATCGTACGCTATCATGATGTGGCTGCGCAGATTCTGGGGCGCAGCCATTCCCTGGAACTGTTCGCATCCGGTGTTCAGCGATTTGTGTATGGACTGGCGAAGAAAGTATTGCTGGCCAATCCTCTGGGTGAAGTGGCGGACAATGTGTTCGCCCTGCAAGGTGATGAGTTGAGCATGGGCCTGGCCTGGATCGGGATACTGGCGTATGCCCTGCAGATCTATTTCGATTTTTCGGGATATTCAGACATGGCCATCGGCCTGGGGCGCATGTTCGGTTTTCGTTTTCTGGAAAATTTCAATTATCCCTATATCGCCCGTTCCCTGCGCGAATTCTGGCGGCGCTGGCATATCTCCCTTTCCAGCTGGTTCAGGGATTATGTGTATATCCCTCTGGGAGGCAGCCGGGTGTCCACCCCCCGGGTATACGCCAATCTGTTCCTGGTGTTCGTGCTTACCGGATTCTGGCATGGCGCGAGCTGGAATTTTCTTGTCTGGGGCTTGAGTCATGGAGTGTTTCTTGCGGCGGAACACGCCGGTTTTTCCCGGATTCTGGCGCGATTGTGGGCGCCTTTGCAGCATGCCTATCTGTTGCTGGTGGTACTCTTTACCTGGGTGTTTTTCCGTGCCGAAAGCCTCGGCCAGTCTCTGGATTATCTGCAAGCCATGGCGGGCCTTGGCGCAGTGCAGTCCAGCGCCCTGGATTATCATCGGGTGTTGAGCAATGAAGCCCTGCTGGCCTTTGCCGTGGGGCTGCCGTTATGTCTTCCCCTGTACCGCGGGCTGAAGGAAAAAGTTGCCGGGCTTGTCCTGTCACAGCCTGGTGCGGCATGGTTGATACATGTTCCGCGGCTGACTCTCCTGGGTGGCATGTTCTTTCTCAGTCTGTTGAAAGTATCTGCCTCCACCTACAATCCCTTCATATACTTCCGGTTCTAGCTCATGAGTGGGAAGCGGAAAATGTACCGGTTACAGGCAGGGTTGCTGACCATCATGTTTCTCGCGGGGATCGTTGCGCCACTGCTCAAGGGCTTGCTGGAGCCGGATGCCAGTATCTCCGCGCGGGAAAAACGCAGCCTTGCCGCCCTGCCTGAGCGTCCGGGAAGTCTTGCCGATGTACAGCGTTATCCCCGCCGTTTCGATGATTATTATGCCGATCATTTCGGCTTCCGGGAAACCCTGGTGAGCTGGTACAAGCAGTTGAAATATGCGTTGGGCGATGCGCCTTCAGCGGATGTGATTCTGGGCAGGAATGGCTGGGTGTTTCTCGGCGGCATCGCCAAGGGCTATACCAAGTATGCGGATCCCGTAGGGGATGCCCGGCATGTGAATCGCTATACGCCGGAAACCCTGGCGGCCATGGCCAATTATCTGGTCGCGGTAAAAAACTGGCTGGCAGTGCGCGGTGTCCGTTATCTGTTTGTGGTAGCGCCGAACAAACACAGCATCTATCCGGAAAATCTGCCCCCCTGGCTGGTGCCGGAGTACCCGGATTCCGCGCTGGATCAACTGCTTGCTTATGTTCGGGAGCATACGGATGTTCCCGTGCTGGATCTGCGTCCAGTGCTTCTCCGGGCCAAGGAGCATGGGGAGGTCTATTATTATCATGACAGTCACTGGAACTGGCTGGGAGCGAATCACGCCCAGCAGGCGATTCGCGAGGAGATAGAAAAATTGATTCCCGGTAGCCTGAATGCAACCCTGTTCCCCATGAAAAAGGGACAGGAAAGGGAAGGGGATTTGCATGCCTTTTTGGGTATGCTGCCGCGGATGCGGCCAGCCCTGGTGCCGGATTTCAAGGGTGATTGCCAGCCACGCCTGGAGCCGCCCGGCGCTGCGCCCAGGGATGTGCACAGCCAGTATTGTGACCGGGGGCGGTTACAGGTGCTGGTATATCGTGATTCCTTTTTTTCTCATCTCGAACCCTATCTGTCGCGGGTGTTTGCGCGTCTGACCTCCATATGGACCAAGGTGGACAAAACCAGCCTGCAAGCCCAACTGGACAAGAACAAGCCCGATCTGGTTATCGAGGAGTGGGTGGAGCGTAATCTTCCCATGGCGCCGGATGCCAGTCCTTTCCTGGAAACCCGCCTCGACCTGTCCAACGCGCAGTCCATTTATACCATGGCGCGTGGTGACTTGCGTTTCAATGCGCGCATCCGTGTATTGTCGTTTACGGCGACAAAGCTGGTACTGGAGAGTATTGGAAATGATCCTTATATGCAGCTGCCGCGTCTGTCCCTTGCGCCTGACGGTGCTTATGTGATGCATATCCGCCTGCGGGTGGAGAAAAAATCCGGCCTGGAAGTCTATTATTCCGCCGGGGACAGCCCGGAGTTTTCCGCCGCCCGCGTGCTGAAACGGCCACTGACGCCGGGAGAAAACGATATCTGGCTGCGCCTACCGGCGCAGGGGCTGGGCAGTTATCTGCGTCTTGACCCGATTTGGGCCGAGGGACGGGTGGAGTTGGATGCGTTGGAGGTTCTACGCCTGGCTCCCCGGAAAAAGGCCGGTGGATAAAGGCGCCGCCTGTCGCGTTCAGCCGCTCATCAGCACCAGCTTGCCCAGGGTGTGCCCTTCTTCGATGAGGCGGTGTGCCATGGCGGCTTCTTCCAGTTGGAACATGCGGCTCACCTCTACCCGCAGTTTTCCCTCACTCATCCATTCCCCCCCAAGGCGCAGAATCTCGCCCTGATGAGCGAGTGCTTCCTTGAGATTTTTCAGGGCGGGAGTGAGCATCAGGGTAAAGGCGATGCTCAGGTTGCGGTTGCGCGCTTCCGAGGTGAGCAGTCCCTGGCCGGGATCGAGTATGGTAACAATGGATCCGTACTCCCGGATCAGGGGCAGGGATTGGCGAAACACCTCCGGTCCCACGGTATCGAATACCAGATCGACCCCCTCGCCGTCGGTGGCTTCCTTTACGATGGATTCCAGATCGTCTGTCCGGTAGTCGATAACTGTATCGGCGCCCAGTTCCCGGACGAACGCGGCTTTTTCCGCTGAGCTGACGGTGGTGAGTACCCGGGCTCCGCGGATTTTCGCCAGTTGTACGGCGATATGACCCACGCCACCCGCGCCCGCATGAATCAGAACTGTTTGTCCTTCTTCCAGGCGTCCACGGTCATACAGCGCTTCCCAGGCAGTAATCAGCGCCAGTGGCGCGGCGCCGGCTTCCGGGAAGTTGATGCGTGCCGGCATGAATTCCGCCCGGTTTTCCTCCAGTACGGTGAATTGCGCATAGTTGCCCTGTTCCCGCCCCAGGCCACCGTGGCAGAACCAGACCTTGTCGCCGGGCTGGAAGCGTGTGACTTCCTCGCCGATAGCGACCACTTCTCCGGCGCCATCACAGCCCAGGATTGCCGGAGGCCGGGCATCGTGGAACAGCCCCCGGGCGCGCAGCTTGGTATCGATGGGGTTGATGCCAGCGGTGTGCAGACGCACCTTGATTTGGCTGGAGGCGGTGATTTCCGGCTCAGGCAGTTCCTGAAGCTGGAGTACCTCCGGCCCCCCAATGTCGGTCATGACAACGGCTTTCATGATCTCTCCTGTTGCGAATTCCGATTTCTGCTATCTTCCCCGGATGAATGCTTCCATGCAAGCCATAGTTGATTTGCAATCCCGCCTCAGGGCTTGCCGTCAGTGCCCACGAATGATCCCTCCCGTGGTCGTGGGCAAGCCCTTGCTGTCGCCGGTGCTGGCCATTGGCCAGGCGCCGGGCGAGCGGGAAGGACCGGCGGGAAAACCCTTTGCCTGGACGGCGGGCAAGACCCTGTTCAAGTGGTTTGAAACCCTGGGCGTGGACGAACACAGGTATCGGTCTCATGTCTATATGGCAGCTATATGCCGCTGTTTCCCCGGCAAGAATCCCAAGGGCGGCGATCGTGTGCCGAGCCGGGAAGAGATTGCCGCCTGTTCGGTCTGGCTGGAACAGGAGTTCGCTGTTCTCAGGCCTCGTCTGGTGATTCCCATTGGCAAGCTGGCCATTGGCCGGATCATGCCTGTGGACAAGCTTGCGGAAGTCATAGGCCGACAGTTTGAAATGACCCTTTGGGGAAAACAGGTAAGCGTGATACCCTTGCCACACCCTTCCGGGGCATCCACCTGGCATCGTACCGAGCCAGGCATCGGACTGTTGCGTCAGGCGTTGTCCCTTGTTGGAGAACATCCGGCCTGGAAGGAAGCCTTTTCTCCCAACCGAGTGAAACTGGAATGAATGTGGAACAGGAGCTGCGGGAGCGCAGCGGCGGGCGCTGTGAACTTTGTGGCAGTGAACAACAACTGAGCGCCTATGAGGTGCCGCCGGACAGTGATGGCAGCGCCGATCAAAGCGTGTTGCTTTGCGATGTGTGCCGAACCCAGATCGAAAACCCCGATGCTGTTGAGCCAAATCACTGGCGCTGCCTGAATGGCAGCATGTGGAGCCAGCAGCCGGCGGTACAGGTCATGGCCTGGCGCATGCTCAATCAATTGCGCGAGGAAGGCTGGCCCCAGGATTTGCTGGATATGCTTTATCTGGATGACCCGACTCTCGCCTGGGCGCAATCTGCCGAAATGGGGCCGCAAGAGGAAGAGATGATTCATCTGGACGCCCATGGCGCGCGTCTGGAAGGGGGTGACACGGTAGTGTTGATCAAGGATCTCAATGTCAAGGGCGCCAATTTTACCGCCAAGCGGGGCACGGCGGTACGCAATATATCCCTGGTTCGGGATGACCCGGAGCAGATCGAAGGCCGGGTCAATGGCCAGCAGATCGTTATTCTGACCCGCTATGTGAAGAAGTCAGGCTGACGGGCGTCGGGGAGTCAGGCGGCGCGGGTAGCGCAGAACCTGGCCCCCAGCAGCCGGGAAACTAGCAGCCAGGCGAGAATGCCGGCGGCGTCGGCGATCATGTCGGCTACGGAAAAGAAACGGCCAGGTACGAAATACTGGGCGCATTCCAGGGCGATTCCATAGGCGATCAGGGGCAATCCATGCTGCCAGTTGAAGGTACGCGATGGCCAGCCGGCATGGGTCAGGGCGGCCAGCAGCAGAAACACCAGGGCATGCCCCAGCTTGTCGTTGATGTTTTCCTGGATTGCCTCCGGCAATGGCGTCAACGCCATGTAGGTGACAAGCAAAAGAGCCAGACCGAGAAACAGTCTGGCTCCCATCTGGTTGCAGCGGCAGTGGCTCACTTGTCCTTGTTTTCCTTCTGTTCACGGGCTACCGCCCGATAGCCGATATCCTTGCGGTACTGCATGTTGTTCCAGTGAATCTGTTCCGCCAAAGCGTAGGCCTTGTGCTGGGCTTCGGTAACGTTGTCGCCCAGGGCGGTGACACACAGCACCCGGCCACCGGCGGTTACGATCCGGTCGTCCTGCAGCGCAGTACCTGCATGGAATACCTTGGTGTCGGGAGCGTCCTGTTCCGGCAGGCCTTCGATGACATCGCCGGTTTCATAGCTGCCAGGGTAGCCGCCAGCGGCGAGCACCACGCCCAGCGCGGCGCGACTGTCCCATTCGGCCTTTTCCTCGTCCAGCTTTTGGTCCAGCGCGGCCAGGCAGTGGGCGACCAGGTCGGACTGCATGCGCAGCATGATGGGCTGGGTCTCGGGATCGCCGAAACGGCAGTTGAATTCCATCACCTTGGGGTTGCCTTCGGTGTCTATCATCACGCCGGCATAGAGAAAGCCGGTGTAGGGCGTGCCTTCCGCGGCCATGCCGGCGATGGTGGGGCCGATGATCTGTCCAAGGATTTTCTTGTGGATGTCCTCATTTACCACCGGGGCGGGGGAATAGGCGCCCATGCCGCCGGTATTCGGGCCGGTGTCGCCATCCAGGGCCGCCTTGTGATCCTGGGAGGAGGCCATGCTGAGCACGTTCTTGCCGTCCGCCATGACGATGAAGCTGGCTTCCTCGCCATTGAGAAACTCTTCGATGACCACCTTGTGTCCGGCTTCGCCAAAGGCATTGCCCGAGAGCATGTCCCGCACCGTGTCTTCGGCGGTCTTCATGTCATGCGCCAGGATTACTCCCTTGCCCGCGGCCAGACCGTCGGCCTTGATGACGATGGGCGCGCCCATCTTGTACAGATACTCCAGCGCTTCGTCCACATCACTGAAAGTGCCGTAGGCCGCGGTAGGGATTTCATGGCGTTCCATGAAGTCCTTGGCGAAAGCCTTGGAGCCTTCCAGGCGGGCTACCCGCTTGCTGGGGCCAAAACACTTGAGGCCGGCGGCGGTGAATATGTCCACGATGCCGGCCACCAGGGGTTGTTCCGGCCCAACGATGGTCAGGCCGATGTCGTTCTGCAGTGCGAAGTTGCGCAGGGCTTTGGGATCGTCGGCCGCGATATCCACGTTTTCCAGCTTTTCTTCCCGTGCCGTGCCCGCATTGCCGGGAGCCACATAAACCTTTTCCGCCAGGGGGGATTGCGCGGCTTTCCACGCCAGTGCGTGCTCCCGACCCCCGCCGCCCACGATGAGAATGTTCATGCTGTCTGCCTCCTCAGTGCCTGAAATGGCGCATGCCGGTAAAGACCATGGCCATGCCGTGTTCATTGGCTGCGGCGATGACCTCTTCGTCGCGCATGGAGCCACCGGGCTGGATTACGGCGACAATGCCGGCCTGGGCGGCATTGTCGATGCCATCGCGAAAAGGAAAGAAAGCATCCGAAGCCATTACCGAACCCGGTACTTCCAGTCCTGCGTGCTCGGCCTTGATGCCGGCGATGCGAGCGGAATTGACCCGGCTCATCTGCCCGGCCCCCACGCCTATGGTCATGTTGTTCTTACCATAGACGATGGCGTTGGATTTTACGAATTTTGCCACCCGCCAGCTGAACAGCAGATCGGCCATTTCCTGCTCGCTGGGCTGGCGCTGGGTAACCACCTTCAGTTCGCCGTACAGGGAAAGATCCGCATCCTGTACCAGTAGTCCGCCATTTACCCGTTTGAAATCAAGACGTTGCGCCGGAGTTTCGGGCCACTGGCCGCAGCTCAGCAGACGTACGTTCTTCTTTGCCGCAACTACCCCGGCTGCTTCGGCGGACACTTCGGGAGCAATGATGACTTCCACGAACTGCCGGTCCACGATGGCCTGTGCGGTGGCCGCGTCCAGTTCGCGGTTGAAGGCAATGATGCCGCCAAAGGCGGATTCCGGGTCAGTGGCGTAGGCCTGCTCATAGGCGTCCAGCAGACTCGCGCCTATGGCCACCCCACAGGGGTTGGCGTGCTTGACGATGACGCAGGCCGGGCCTTCGCTGAACTGTTTCACGCATTCCAGGGCGGCGTCCGTATCGCCAATGTTGTTGTAGGAAAGCTCCTTGCCCTGAAGCTGCTGGGCAGTGGCGACGCAGGCTTCCTGAACATCGTCTTCGCGGAAAAAAGCGGCTTTCTGATGAGGGTTTTCGCCATAGCGCATGGTCTGCACCTGACGGTATTGCAGGTTGATGGTGTTGGGAAAGTCCTGGCGTTCGCCATTGTCGCCGATGCTTCCCAGGTAGTTGGCGATGGCGCCATCATAACGGGCGGTGTGCTCGAAGGTTTTCACCGCCAGGCGGAAGCGCAAGCTGTCACTCAGGGCATTGCCATTGTTCTTCATCTCGGAAAGGATAAGGGCATAATCGGCGGGATCCACCACCACCGCGACGTCCTTGTGGTTCTTGGCCGCGGCGCGGATCATGGTGGGGCCGCCGATATCGATGTTCTCGATGGCCGTGGCCAGGTCGCAGTCCGGATTGGCAATGGTTTTTTCAAAGGGATAGAGGTTTACCGCCACCAGATCGATAGGGCCGATGCCATGTGTTTCCATGATGGCGTCATCCGTGCCCCGTCGGCCGAGTATGCCGCCATGAATCTTCGGATGCAGGGTTTTCACCCGGCCGTCCATCATTTCCGGAAAACCGGTGTAGTCGCTGACTTCGATAACCGGGACGCCATTGTCGGCCAGCAGCTTTGCGGTGCCGCCGGTGGAAAGTATCTCCACCCCGGCCTGGGTCAGGCCCTGGGCGAATTCCAGGATACCTTCTTTGTCGGATACGCTGAGGAGCGCGCGAGTGATTGCAGTCATGTCGGGAGTTCCTGAATGGGTTTTGAAACGGGGACAGTGGAAAAAGCGGATAATTCAGTCGATATGGAAGCGGGCCAGCTTTTTGCGCAAGGTGCTGCGGCTGATGCCCAGCAGGATGGCGGCCTGGGTCTGGTTTCCGCCGGTATGTTCCATCACGGTTTGAAACAGGGGACGCTCCACTTCTTCCATGACCATCTGGTAGATGCCGCTCGCGGCGTGTCCATCCAGCTGGGCAAAATAGGCGTTCAGGGCATCCCGTACACAATCCGCAAGCGAGTCCTCGCGGTGTTTCTTGCCCACCATCAGTGCATCGACCTTGCCACCATGGTCTTTGTCTTCGAAACTCATGCTGCCTTTTCCCCCTTGCCCGGATCAACGAAATAGCGTTTGACCAGTTCCAGCTGGTCCCGGGTAGTTTCCATCTTGTTGATTTCCTGCCGAAATTCTGCGGCCCCCCGCATCTGCCTGCTGTACCAGGCGATATGCTTGCGCGCAATGCGTACCCCGTGCCGGGCGCCGTAGAGATCGTACAAGGCGTCCAGATGTTCCATCAGCAGATTCCCGATCCACTGTGGTGATGGTGGCGAAAGCAGCTCACCATGCGCGAGGTAATGGGCAATCTGTCGAAAGATCCAGGGTCTGCCCTGTGCTGCGCGGCCTATCATGATAGCGTCAGCGCCGGTAAATTTCAGCACCTGGCGCGCCTTTTTTTCATCCCGGATATCGCCATTGGCCACGATGGGAATGCTAACCGATTGTTTTACCAGACGAATGGTCTGATACTCGGCTTGTCCGGAGAATTTGCAGGCGCGGGTGCGACCGTGGATGCTGAGCATGCGTATGCCGCTTTGTTCGGCGATACGGGCGATATTCAGGGCATTCCGGCTGTCCCGATCCCAGCCGGTGCGTATCTTCAGCGTGACCGGCACGCTTACCGCGGCTACCACGGCTTCCAGGATTCTGCCCACCAGCAGCTCGTCCCGCAGCAGGGCGGAGCCGGCCGCCACCTTGCAGACTTTTTTGGCCGGGCAGCCCATGTTGATGTCGATGATGTCGGCGCCATGATCGACATTGATCTGCGCCGCGCGCGCCAGTTTTGCCGGATCGGTGCCGAGAATCTGCACCGCAATGGGCGGCGCCTCGCCCTCCCTGCGCATGCGGGTCTGGGTTTTGCGGCTGGCCCACAGACTGGTATCGGCGCTGATCATTTCGGAAAACGCCAGGCTTGCGCCGAAACGGCGGCACAGATTGCGAAACGGCAGATCCGTGATGCCAGCCATGGGCGCCAGCAGCAGATTGCCTTTCAAGGGGATGTTGCCAATCTTCATGAGCCGGCGGGCAGCAGGTTCAGTTCAAAACCGGAAACGCCGATTTGCGGCGGGAGCAGCAGCAGATGCACTTCCAGGGTTTTTCCTGGCGCCAGAGATCGGTCCCCGGCAGGTGCTTCGGGTTGGTAGACAGAGGCGGGAAGGGTGCGTCTGGCCATGACCTTCTGGTTTGTGTCCAGCAGGCCCAGTTGCAGAGCGGGTGGTGGTTGTGGGTCAGAGCCATCATTGCGCAGCAGCAGATCCAGCCGATAGGCTCCCGGGTGAGCGGAATAGGGTTCGAACAGGCGGTCGAGAACGTGAAAATTCTGTGAAGCTTCGGCCGGGAAGGGCTGGCAGCCAAAATAGGGACAGATTTTTGCCGCCAGCTTCTGAATCTGCGGATTTTCCAGCAGCGGGTTTCTTTGCAGCCAGGCCAGTTGCGCGAGGATGCCCAGCCCCAGGAGAATGCTCAGGAAAATGGTGGCTGCCGAGGTTTTTCTTCGGTAGTCGGGGAGTTCCGGAGCGAAGGGTTCATGATCCGGCGGTTCGCCGCCTGCATCCGGTGCATCCGGGGCGTCCTGGTGTTCGTCCAGGAGAAGCGTATCAGGCCGGGTAATCTCATCCAGGGGCTGGGTGTCGGGAAGGAGACTTTCCTGATCCTCCTGAAATTCCGCCTCGGGGAGAAAATCCGGGCCGGAAAATTCATCCCCGAGCTTGTCGTTTCGATGCTTTTCCAGACTACGTTCCAGATCTTCCAGCAGCTCGCGCATTTCTGCATCATTCGCGCGAGTGTTTTCTGTCTTGCCAGTGTCCACGGGGTTACCCTTGGCTGCACTGAAGATATTGTGGCATTCGCTGCATACCACCTTGTGTCCGGCTTCCTTGAGAGTGCTGGAGGGGATGTTGTAGATGACCTGGCAGTGGGGACAGCGAATCTTCATGCACGTAACCCCTGAAGGCGTACCCAGCCTTCCAGGACGGCCGGAGGCTCAAAACCGATATCGGGCGCATAGGCCTGGATCACCTGATCCGCCTGATCCTGAAGAACGCCCGACAGCAGCAGCTGCCCCCCGGGAGATACCAGGGAGCGGATCAGGGCGGACAGATCGATGAGGACATTGGCCAGAATGTTCGCCAGGACCACATCCGTTTCCTGTGGATGAAATTCATCTGCGGCAAGGGTGGTCAGGCGCTCGCTCACCCCATTGCGCCTTGCGTTGCTGCGGGTGGCGACCAGCGCCTGGGGATCGTGATCCACGGCGATGGCCTGGCGCGCGCCGCGTTTCAGGGCGGCGATGGCGAGGATGCCGGAACCGCAACCAAAATCGATGACGCTCTTGTCTTGCAGGTCTGTGCCGTCTATCCATTCCAGACAGAGGGCCGTGGTCGGATGGGTGCCGGTGCCAAAGGCCAGTCCGGGATCGAGATGAATGATCGTGGCATCCGGCTGATCGATTTCGCGCCCGGTGGGGCAGATCCACAGCTTGCGACCGAAACGCATGGGCTGGAAATGGTCCAGCCAGGCTCTTTCCCAGGCCTGGTCTTCGAGTATTTCCAGGCTGAGATTGCGGCTGTTCTCCAGATTCAGCGCCGCGTCGATACGGGCGCGCAGGTGATCTGCGTCAGTAGCGCCCTCAAACAGGCCTGTGACCCGTGTATCCCGCCACAAGGGCATGGCGCCAGGGGGTGGCTCGAGCATGGGTTCATCCCGGGCGTCCTCCAGGGTGATGGACAGGGCGCCCAGTTGTTCGAACAGCAGTTCAACCAGGGGCGCCCGGGATTTTTCCACTTCTAGATGTGCTTGCAGCCAGGGCATGTCGGGTAATGTCCTTTGTCTTTGCCGGGAGACCACCCGGGTTTGCCCGCGGTGGTCATGATCGGGCATTCTACCGGTAAATGAGAGTGCCGACCGTGAATTGTGTCCACCTCAGCCGGGCAGATGCTGCTCCAGCCAGTCCCGAATCCAGTGGCTGGCGCGGTTGCCGGCGAAACGCGCCACTTCCTTTCCGTCAACGAACAGCATGATCGTGGGAAAACCCCGCAGTTTGTACTGGCCGGCCAGTTTCATGTTCTCGCCTTCGTCCACTTCCACCTTTACCAACTCGACCCGGTCTGCCATTTCGTCCATGACCCGCTGCAGATGGGGGGCGATGGCATGGCAGGGGGCGCACCAGTCCGCCCAGAAATCGACCAGCACCGGTTGCCTTGCGGAAGCATCGAGAACGATTTGCGCAAAATCATGCAGATCCGCGGTTTGGGTGGCTGTGGTTTTTGGTAGTTTGTTCATGCTGTCTTGTCATGTATTCGGGTAGCCTGGCGCTGTTCCGACAGAGTCCCGGGTGAATCGAAAAAACAGGATTTCCGATGATCTCTTCCGGTGCAGCCCCTCATCCGATGGGTTCGCGAAATGATCGGATGGTAACCTGATCGCTCTGTCCTTCCAAGACTTGTGTTCGTCCAGGCCGGCATATGCCGCGCGTCGTCGCCAGGAAGCGGAAAATTTTACGCGCTTCTGTATGGCGCATGGGTTTTTTGGCATACTGGGCTCCCTTTTTGTTACCAATACCGTGATTCATGAGCGCCAATCTGATCCGTATCGCCACCCGTAAATCCCCCCTCGCCATGTGGCAGGCGGAACATGTTGCCGCTGCCCTGAGGACGGCTCATCCCGGCATTCAGGTCGAGCTGCTGGGTATGAGCACCCAAGGCGACAAGATTCTGGACACGCCCCTGGCCAAGATTGGCGGCAAGGGGCTGTTCGTAAAGGAGCTGGAGCAAGGCATGCTCGATGGCAGCGCGGATATTGCCGTGCATTCCATGAAGGATGTCCCGGTGGAGCTGCCCCAGGGCCTGCATCTGCCGGTCATCATGGAGCGGGAAGACCCCCGTGATGCCCTGGTATCCAATGACTATGCCAGCCTGGACGAACTGCCCGAGGGAGCCAGGGTGGGCACCTCCAGCCTGCGCCGCCAGTGCCAGCTCAGGGCAGGGAGACCGGATCTGAAGCTGTTGCCCTTGCGTGGCAACGTGAACACCCGCCTGCGCAAGCTTGATGAAGGCGAATACGATGCCATTGTGCTTGCGGCTGCGGGTCTGATCCGGCTGGATTTTGCGCATCGTATTCGTGCCTTCATCGAACCGGGGCAAAGTCTGCCGGCCATTGGTCAGGGAGCAGTGGGCATAGAATGCCGGGCCGATGATGCGCGGGTGAATGATCTCATTGCTCCTTTACATCATGCCGATACCGCGAGCCGGGTGCTGGCGGAGCGGGCCATGAACAACCGTCTGGAAGGCGGCTGTCAGGTGCCCATTGCTGGACACGCGATTCTTCAGGGGGAAGAACTGTGGCTGCGTGGTCTGGTGGGCAGCGAGGATGGCAAAACCATTGTGCGTGACGAGATACGCGGCCCCAGGGAAGAGGCGGAAGTCATGGGCGTGACCCTGGCAGAGCGGCTGCTGGCAGATGGCGCGGACCAGATTCTGAAAAACCTGTATGCCCGGTAACATCAACCCGAATCCGGCTGACTGCCCATGACTTGTGATCTGCAAGGGATGAGCGTGCTGGTGACTCGCCCCGAAGGCCAGGCGCATGCCCTCTGCGCCCTCATCGAAAAGGCCCATGGACGCCCCCTGCGCTTTCCCGCCATGGAAATTGTGCCCCTGGACACGCAACCGGCAAGACAGGTGCTGGCGGCCGCGGGCGATGCTGAGTTGCTGGTCTTCATCAGCGCCAATGCAGTCAGTCATGCGTTTCCCCTGCTACCGGAAGCCTTGCCCCTGGACCTGCGGATTGCCGCCATCGGCGATGCCACTGCCCGGCGTCTGGAAGAGGCGGGTTTGCCGGTCACCCTGAAACCGGAAGGCCGCTTCGACAGCGAAGGTCTGCTGAGCCTGCCGCAGCTGCAGGATCTCGCTGGCAGCAAGGTCATTATCGTGCGTGGACGTGGCGGACGGGAAAAACTGCGCGCCGGACTGGAAGCGCGGGGAGCGCAGGTAAGCTATGCGGAAGTCTATGAGCGGCGGCGTCCCCGGCGTGATGCGCGCAATCTGGTGCAAGGCTGGGAGCAGCTGGTCGATGTGGTCACGGTTACCAGTTCCGCGGTGCTGGACAATCTGTTGCGGATGCTGGGGGACGCGGGCGTGGAAAGGCTTCGGCAAACGCCTCTTGTGGTGCTCAGTGAACGCACCGCGGAACATGCCTTCAATCTCGGCTGTGAATCCATCTGGGTAACGGAACAGGCCGGCGATCATGGTATTCTCCGGGCATTGTGTGAAATCCGGGAAGAACATTCATGAAATCCTTTTTGCGCTACCTGACCAGCGAGCAGGCAACCAACCGGCTGGTAGTTGTCGGTATCGTGCTGGGCATACTGTTTGGCATGTTTCTGCCGGAATGGGCCCTGGCGCAAAAAGCCCTGGGCAAGGCTTTCGTCGCCTTCCTCAAGATGCTGGTGGTGCCTTTGGTGTTTGCTTCCATCTATGTTGCCATCTCCGGCCTGGGCGGGCTGGATCAACTGCGCCGCATCGGTCTCAAGACCGTGGGTCTGTATGTGCTGACCACCGCCCTGGCAGTGCTGCTGGCCATCATTGCCATGAATCTGTTTCCCATTGGCGATGCGGTTTCCGCCGAGGGATTGACTTATGACCGGGCCAGGAATGTGGCGCCGTTTTCCCTGGGCAGCATGCTCCTGAGCTTCATTCCCACCAATGTGTTCAAGGCTCTGGCCACCGGTTCCATGATGCAGGTGATCGTGTTTGCGATTCTGTTCGGTATCGCCAGCCTGTATCTCGAAGAAAAACACCATAGCGTGATGCTGGACGTGTTTACCGGCATCAGCGAGGCCATGCTCAAGCTGGCGCGCTGGGTGATACTGTTCACTCCTCTGGGAGTGTTCAGCCTGATCAGCTATGTGGTGGCGGACCAGGGGGTGCAGACCATCATCGATCTGTGGAAATACATCCTGCTGGTGCTCGGGGTGCTGCTGTTGCATGGATTGCTTACCCTGCCGGCGGTGATGGCCCTGTTCGCGCATATCAACCCCTACCGTTATCTGAATCGCATCAAGGAAGTGCCCTTGATGGCCTTTTCCACCGCCTCCAGTGCCGCGACCCTGCCGGTGAGCATGCGCGTGGCGGTGGAGAAGGGCGGGGTGCAAAAGGAAACCGCCAGTTTTGTCCTGCCCCTGGGAGCCACGGTTTCCATGGATGGAACCGCGGCCTATCTGACTATCGCCGTGCTGTATATCGCCAATCTGGCGGGGCTGCCCATGAGCTTTGGCGACCAGCTGTTGCTGGGCTTTACCGTGGTGGCCCTGAGCGTGGGGGTGGCGGCCCTGCCCAGCGCTTCACTGGTGATGATGGTCGTGATTCTCAATCAGGCGAGCCTGCCCATAGAATACATGGCCCTGATCGTGGTCGTGGATCGCATTCTGGACATGGCGCGTACTTCCCTGAATGTCACCTCCGACATGGTGGTGGCCAAGACCGTGGATACCATCAACAAGCGGAGCATGAGTGAACAAAAAGACTGAAGCCCGTCCCACCGTGGTCATCGACATGGCCGCGGAACAGGAAGCGCCAGCGCCCAGGCCGGCTGGCCGGATGCCTTTGTTGCTGGCATTGCTCGCCCTGTTGCTCGCCGCCGCGGGGCTCGGTGGGGGCTATTACTGGTGGCAGCAGATGCGCATGGATCTGGAACGCATGACCGCCCGCGCCGAGGCGGCTGCACAGTTACAGCAGGAATTGCAGGCCAGCCTGAGCCAGGCGCGCAAACTGCTGGACAGGCAGCAACAGACCCTTGCCCGGCTCGATCCCGGCAAACGGCTGGATGAGGCCTTGTCGGCAAGCCGTGAATCCCTGGAGAAGCAGCATCGGCTGATGCGCGCCGAGCGCACCCGCATGGAACAACGGGAAGTGGAGTTGCGTGCCACCATTGCCGATCTGCGCAAGCGTCTGGGAAAGCCGGACAAACGCTGGATGGTGGCTGAAGCCGAATATCTGATCGGCATTGCCCGGCGGCGTCTGGAACTCATGGGAGATACCGGAACCGCCCTGGCCGCCCTGGCGGAAGCCAGTCAGCGTCTCGCGGATACCGGCGATGCGCAGTGGGATGGGTTGCGTGACGATATTGCCCGCCAGATGGGCGCATTGAAGGCAGCGCGATCCAATGACCGTCACGCCTTGCTGAAGAAGCTCGACGAACTCAAGCCGGGGCTGGCCGGGCTCGTGGCCAGGGTCGTCGCGGAACAAGAGCAGGCTGTCCCCAGGCCTGCTGCGGAAACCGCCGAAACGGATGAACATGATCTGCGCAACCTGGGCCGGGATCTGTTTCGGGGCCTGAAGGAAAGCGTGCGCCTGCGTCATCATGATCAGCCGGCAAGGAATCTGCTGCTCGATGGCCAGGAAGAATTGCTGCGTCAGAATCTGAACCTGATTCTGGAAACCGCGCGCCTGGCCGTGGTGCAGGAGGATGCCGTTCTCTACCGGGACAGCCTGATTCGTCTGGAGCGCGGTATACAGCGCTATTTCCGCACGGAGGCGGATTCGGTGCAGGCTTTGCTGGCCCGGATCAGAGCCTTGCGCTCTGCCGATCTGAATCCCGCCTTGCCGGATCTAGGCCCCCTGCTGGAAGCATTGCGCACCCGCCAGCAACTCGCCTTCGGTTCCGGGGGAACGTCGTGAGGTTGCTGCTTCAGGCCTGTTTGTTTCTGCTCCTGGGTGGCCTGGCCGCCTGGGCCATCCGGCATGATCCCGGATATGCCTTTCTTGCCTGGGGCAACTGGTCTTTGGAAACCAGTCTGGTGATGCTGACGGTGCTTGGCGCGACCGCGTTGGGACTGCTCTACTACCTGTTGCGCATGTTGCTGGGGGTGTTCCATGCACCGGGGAAGGTTGCCGCCTGGCGCCAGACCCGGCGCCAGCGCATGGCCCGCCAGCGTCTCACCCGGGGATTGCTGGAATTTGCCGAAGGGCACTGGGACAGGGCGGAAAAACTGCTCATGCAGGACGCCCAGTTGTCGGACACGCCTTTGCTCAACTATCTTTCCGCGGCCCGTGCGGCGCAGCGCCAGGGCGCCTACGAGCGTCGTGATGCCTATATCCGCATGGCGCACCGGCATATGCCCACTGCGGATGTCGCGGTTGGTCTCACCCAGGCGGAACTGCAATTGGCTCACCAGCAGTTTGAGCAGGCTCTGGCCACCCTCAAGCATCTGCGAGTCGCGGCGCCCCGGCACAGTCATGTATTGCGTCTGCTGGCCCGTCTGTACGAACAGCTGGGTGACTGGGAGCAGTTGCGCCAGTTGTTGCCGGATCTGCGCAAGGCAAGAACAGCGCCTCCTGAGGAGCTGAACGTTCTGGAAAAGCGTATCTGGCTGGCCTTGCTGGAAGCAGCAGCGCTTTCCCTGGAACCCAGTCGACTGTATACGGTCTGGCAAAAGATGCCCAAAGTCCTGCATCAGGATCCCGCCATGATTGTCGCCTATGCGGGCTGGCTGCATCGACGCCAGCATGACGCGGAAGCGGAAGCCTTGCTGCACAGGCTGCTGAAGAAAAGCTGGAATGAAGAAGCGGTAAAACTGTACGGGCTGTTGCAAATGGATGATGCGGCGGCTGCGCTGACCCGGGTGGAAGCCTGGTTGAAAGGACGGGAGCTGAACCCCGTGCTGTTGCTCGCCCTGGGTCGCTTGAGCCTGCGTGACCGGCTCTGGGGCAAGGCACGCAGTTACCTGGAGGCGGCGATAGCCAATGGCGCGGGTCTGGATGCCCGACGGGAACTGGGAAGACTGCTGGACGCCCTGGGAGAACAGCAGGCCGCAGCGGATGTCTATCGCCAGGCAGTGCTGGCGCAGCCGGGGGCAGCACCAGTTACTCTGCCTGAGCATATTCCCCAGGCCAATCTGGGCGATGCGCGTGGCGCTGCAGAGCATGTGCTTCCCGATCTGCAGGAGCCCTTGACGGAAAGCTGATCCATGGGGCTGGAAGGTAGTATAAGCATCGATCTGCAGCTGGATGGGTTCGCCGTGGCTGAAGTGGCCATTGCTTCCCGTCGCCCGGTGCATGCATCCCGGGTGCTGGAGGGAAAGCCCGCGGACGAGGCCCTGGGGTTTCTTGGTATGCTGTTCAGCGTCTGTGGCACGGCCCAGTCCTGTGCTGGCGTGCGAGCTTGTGAGCAGGCTCTGGACCATGTCGAAGCCCCGATGGTGGCTGCGCGCCGCAATTTGATGGTGCAGCTGGAAAGCTTGCGTGAACATCTGTGGCGACTGTTTCTGGATTGGCCACCGCTGCAGGGGGAAGAAGAGGACGGGGATGCGATGCAGAAGATGCTGCGTCTGCATGCGGCTCTGTCAGGCATGCTCGATCCGCAGCAGGACCTGTTCCGTATTTCCGGGTCTGTAGCGCTTGTGGATGATGGGGACTGGCAGCGCCTGACGGGCCAGTTGTCCGCCCTGGTGCAAGAACGGGTTTTTGCTCAATCTCCGGAAAGCTGGCTGGAGCTGGCGGACGTGCAGGAGCTCGATTCCTGGGCTGGCAGAACCGATACCTTTGCAGCCAGGTTGTTGCGAGGCGTAAGGGAAAGGCGTTGGGCGGCGGCGGGCCGCTGCTCTGTGGAAGCACTGCCCGATCTGGATGGATGCGCGCTGGCCCGCTATTTCGACTACCAGACTTTTGTGGAAACCCCCTTGTGGCATGGACAGCCCCGGGAAACCTCGGCATTTACCCGGGTGAACACTCCCCTGACTGCCGCGCTGCAGGCAGATTTCGGCAATGGCCTGCTTCCGCGCCTGGTGGCTCGTCTGTCGGAAATGGCGCAGCTTTGTCAGGAGCTGCAGGCCTTCCGGTTCCGGGAAGCCCCGCAACCCGCCTGTCTTGCCCATTCCGGCATGGGCCTTGGCCAGGTGGAAGCCGCCCGGGGACGACTGATTCATCAGATTGTGCTGGAAGAACAGCAAATCACTCGCTACCGCATCCTCGCCCCCACCGAGTGGAATTTTCATCCCAAGGGCGTGGTTGCCCAGGGGCTCGCCGCCCTGACGGGAACAGAAGCGCAAATCAGGGAGCAGGCCCGCTTGCTGATTAGCGCCATTGATCCCTGTGTGGCTTATGAGCTGAATCTGCACGGTTGAGAGATTGTCCGGGAGCGGAAAACAGGGGAACCCTCTTCCCCTGTTTTCCACTTGTCCATCAACCGGCTTTGCGCCATTCCCTGTCTCCGTTTTTGTCCTGCAAGGAGGCCGGTTTCCCGGCCTTCAGGGTCACCAGCTCCTCGGAACTCACGGGATGGATGGCAATGGTGCGGTCGAAATCCGCCTTGGTGGCTCCCATTTTCACCGCCACGGCAAAGCCCTGCAGCATTTCATCCACGTTGTCACCGATCAGATGTATGCCCACGACCTGCTCCTTTTCTCCGGCGCAGACGAGTTTCATGGCGGTAGTCATGCCGTGGTTGCTCAGGGCATGACGCATGGGCGTGAATTCCGTCTGATAGACCCTTACCCGTGGATGGCGCTGTTCGGCTTCCTCTTGGGTAAGGCCGACGGTGGCCACCGGAGGATGGGCAAACACCACGCTGGGAATGTTGTCATGGTCTATCCGGGCATCGACCTGGCCATCGAACAGCCGCGCCGCCAGCTTGCGTCCGGCGGCAATGGCCACCGGTGTCAGGGGACTGCGGCCAGTAATGTCGCCGATGGCATAGATGCCGGGAACATTGGTGTTCTGGTACTCGTCCGTGGGCACCATGCCATTGGCTTCAGTGCGCACCCCGGCCTCCTTGAGTCCCAGATAACGGGTGTTGGGCGCTCGGCCAACCGCCCAGATCACGCAATCAAAATCCGCCAAGGCTTCGCCCGCTGTGCTTTCCAAGCGGATGCCCTGGCGCTCTTTCACCAACGCCTTGACCGGGAAATTCAGGTGCAGTCGAATTCCCTGTTTTGTCATTTCGTTCATCAGAACCCGGCTGATCATCGGGTCGAAACGTTCCAGCACCCGGTCTTCCAGGGCGATCAGGGAAACCTCTGATCCGAGCGCCTGCAACATGCCGGCCAGCTCTACGCCGATATAGCCGCCACCGATGATGGCTACCCGTCCGGGTGGTTCGTCTAGAGCGAAAAAACCATCGGATGTGATGCCCAGTTCGGCTCCCGGCACCGGGGGTACCATGGGATGGCCGCCGGTGGCGATGACGATATGCTCTGCATGATAGCGTTCGCCGTTGACCTTTATGGTTCTGTTGTCGATAAAGCGGGCATGCCCCTGAATGTGGGCAATGCCGAGATCATCCACATAGTTGTCCCAGTATCGGTTGATGTTGCGGATGTAGGTCTCGCGCCCTTCCACCAGCCGCTTCCAGTCGGTACGGCCGCGGGTGGCGGGAATGCCGAAACCTTCGGCATCGTCCACCGCGTGAGCCAGGTTGGCGGCATACCACATGATTTTCTTGGGCACGCAGCCGTTGTTGACGCAGGTACCGCCCATCTTGTGCGCCTCTACCACGGCGACTTTTCTGCCCAGTTGTGCTGCGGTTTCCGCCACCGCCAGGCCGCCGCTGCCGCCACCGATGGTGATCAGATCGAATGTTTTGTTCATGTTGTGTTCTCCGGTTGGCCGGCAACGGCCTCTGTAAACAAGGGCCGTTGCGGCAGATGCTTATGCAGCCTGGCTTGTGGCACTGTTCAGCCACTCTTCCAGCACTTCCGAACCACCGATGCATTCGCCTTCGACGAATACCTGGGGCACGCTGTCCGAGCCGCTCATGGCTCGCAGGGAGCGCAGGCTGGCGTCGCGGCCAAGAATGATTTCTTCGTAGTCCAGGCCGGCGCGATCGAGCATTTCCTTTGCTCTGGCGCAATAAGGGCAGCCCGGCTTGGTGAAGATGCTGATGGCCCGCGGTTTCTCTGCCCGGGGATTGATGTAGTCGAGCATGGTGTCTGCATCGGACACCTCGAAGGGATCACCGGGGACATCGGGTTCGATGAACATCTTTTCGATTACGCCATCTTTTACCAGCATGGAATAGCGCCAGCTGCGTTTGCCAAAGCCCAGATCGGACTTGTCCACGAGCATGCCCATGGCTTCGGTAAATTCGCCGTTGCCGTCGGGGAGCAGGGTGACGTTTTGCGCTTCCTGATCCTTTTTCCATGCGTCCATGACGAAGGCGTCGTTTACCGAAAGGCAGACGATTTCATCCACACCATTGTCATGCAAGGTTTTTGCCAGTTCGTTATATCGGGGCAGATGGGTGGAGGAGCAGGTGGGTGTAAACGCGCCGGGTAGAGAGAACACCACGACGGTGCGCCCGTTGAAGATGTCATCGCTGTGGACATCAACGAATTCGTTGTTTTTGCGGGTCTTGAAGACAACCTGGGGAACCTTCCGGCCTTCGATGTTTTTCATGATATATCTCCTGATTGGATTGATTTAGTTGATAGCTAACTAATGTGTAAATATTATTGCTATAATCAATCAATAGGGATAATTGTTATTTTTCATTCACATGATAGAAAAAGACAATCATGAGGAGTTTTGCAGGTCTGTCCGCTTGCTGCCTTGTTTCAGACTGTGACAATGGGACTCAAGGCCATGAGGCGCTGGTAGGCTTCGGAGCTTTTCAGCAATTGCTGATGATTGCCCTGAGCCAGTATTCTGCCCTGATCGAGCAGAACGATCTGATCCACAAGGGGCAGCTGATCGAGCTGATGGGTAATCAGTACCAGGGTGCGTTGCCGGTATTTTTCCATAATGCCCAGGAGGAGATTCCGGGCGGTGGCCGGATCCAGTCCTTCACCGGGTTCGTCGAGAATCAGAACCGGTGCTTCGCGCAACAATGCCCGGGCCAGGGTGAGACGCCGGGATTCCCCTCCGGAAATTCGAAGGGAGGCTTCGCCAATCTGTGTATCCAGCCCATCCGGCAGTGATTCGATCCAGGGCCAGAGCAGCGCTGTTTCACAGGCTTGCCGGAGAGCGTCATCACTGGCATCGGGTCTGGCCAGAAGGAGATTCTGGCGCAGGCTGCCAATGAACAGATGACTGTGCTGATCGGCGACTGCCAGCTGTTGACGAATGGCTGTCCCACTACAGGTCCGGATATCATGGCCGCCAATCCGCAATTGGCCTTGCGTGGGCAGATAAAAGCGCAGCATCAGGCGCAACAGGGTAGTCTTGCCGGAGCCGGACGGCCCGATGATGGCGGTACTGCTGCCCGCGGCAAGATTCAGACAGATGTCTTGCAGAGCCGCCTCCCGGCTGCCCGGATAGTGGAAACCCACGGCATCGAAATCGTAGTCATATCGGCTTGGCCGATTTTGTCCGCTGAGTGGCTCGGAAACCACGGGAGGGCGGTCTGCAAGGGCAAACAGTTGTCGGGCCGCCGACAGCGTAGGACCGAGGCTTAGAAATGCCATGGGCATGGGGGTGACAGCTTCAAAGCTGGCCAGGGCAAAAAGAGCGAACATGGCCAGTTCCGCGGGCGGCCTGTGGCCTGTTTCAATCTCGGGTGCGACAAGTACCACCAGGCTCCACAAGGTCAGCCAGGCACCCAGAGAAACCAGGGACTCGGCGGCATGGGCCCAGCGTCCCGCGCGAAGTTGGGTGGTGCCAAACGCTGTGCTGATCCGGGCGAGACGATCGGCCTGGGCATCAGCGGCGCCATATAGCAGTAGCTCGGCCAGTCCCTGAAAGGCGTCACCGGCTTCGGTGCGAAGCTGTTCCTGCAGTTCCCTGGTTTGCCTCGCAGCGAATCCGCCGGCATGGCTCAACAGCCAGGGGAATATCCAGCCGGCAAGGAGTAACAGAGCGGCTTGCGCAAGCGCCAGTTGGGGAGACTGAAACCATAGCCAGCCAATGAAGATACAGCAGGCGATGAAGGCGACGCTGCCGGGCAGGAGGATACGCAGGTAGAAATTGTCCAGAATATCGATATCTGCGGTAAGCCGGGTCAGCAGCCGGCCGCTGCGATCATGCTCCAGGCCGGCCGGAGCCTGGGGTTCAAGAGCCTGATAGATCCAGAGCCGCAGTCCGGACAACAGGCGCAAGGTGGCGTCATGGGTAACGAGGCGTTCTCCATAGCGCCCGGTGGTACGAACGATGGCGCAGCCGCGAATAATGGCTGCCGGAGTGAAATAGTTGATGCTGACGCCAGCGGTGCCAGCCAGACCCATGGCGGCGATGAACCAGCCGGAAGTGGTCATGAGCACTACATTGGCGAGCAGGGTGAGCAGGGACAGCAGCAGGCCGAGTGACAGCCAGAGGGATTGGGGACGGTGTAGCCTGAGCAGTCGCCAGAAGGTGTTCATGGATTTCTCCAGCCTTTGCCAAGGAGTCTGGCATAGGGTCCGGATTCACGCATCAGGCGCTGGTGATTTCCCTGCTGCACCACCTGGCCATGATCCAGTACCAGAATGCGGTCTGCGTTGATCACTGTTTGCAGGCGATGAGCAATGGCGATGGTCGTGGTCTTTTGACTGAGTCTGTCCACGGTCTGTCCAATGAGCTTTTCGCTGGCCAGATCCAGATTGGCGGTTGGTTCATCGAGGAGCAGCAGACGCGCCTGACGCAGGAAAGCCCGGGCCAGGGCGATGCGTTGCCGCTGTCCGCCAGACAGGCCATGCCCTCCTTCGCCAACGATGGTATTCATGCCCTGGGGCAGGTTCTCGATGAATTCCAGACAGTGAGCAGCCCGCGCTGCATCAAGGATCTGCTCATCGCTGGCTTGATTGGCGCCCAGCGCGATATTGTCGGCAATCGTGCCATGAAAGAGATGTGGCCGCTGTGGCACCCAGGCCAGTTGGCTGCGCCAGCTGCGGGGATCCAGATGCTGCAGTGATTGCCGGTCTGCGAGGATTTCGCCTTTGTCCGGCTGGAGAAACCCCAGAAGAAGATTCATCAGGGTGGACTTGCCTGCGCCGCTTGGGCCAACAATGGCAATCCTCTCGCCTGCTTCGATATCCAGACTCAGATCATGCAGTCCATTATTGCTTTCCGGCCAGAGAAAGCTGACGGACTTCAGCTGGAGCTGAATGCCGTGGGGATGGGATGGCAGGTAGGTACGCCTGGAGTGATCAGTCGCGGGCGCGGACAAGGCATGGATTTCCATTAACTGATCGGCCGCGCCCAGTGCTTCCATTCGGTCATGATAGCTGCTTCCCAGCTTGCGCAGGGGCAGATAGAACTCCGGAGCCAGCAGCAGGATGAAAAACCCGTGAATGAATTCCATTTCGCCCCAGTACAGGCGAAAACCGATGATGACTGCGACCACGGCGATACTTACCGTGGAAAAGAATTCCAGGGTGAAAGAAGACAGAAAGGCTATGCGCAATACTGACAGGGTACTGCACCGGTACGCCTCGGATGCCTGTTTCACGCTATCGGCTTCGCGTTGTCCGGCATTGAACAGCCGAAGCGTGGTCAGCCCCCGGATCATGTCCAGGAAGTGCGCTCCCATTCGGGTCAGCTGTCGCCACTGACGCTGGTTGCGGCTTTCCGCACCCTTGCCGATGAGAATCATGAAGAAGGGAATCAGGGGGGCGGTGGCAATGAGAATCAGCGCCGACAGCCAGTCCTGGGGGGCGATGAAGAGCAGCAGGGTAAGTGGTGCGAATATCAGTTGCGTGATAGCGGGCAGATAGCGGGAATAATAGCCGTCCAGGGCTTCGATGCCATCGGAGAGCAGGGTCAGCAGCGCCCCTTGATCATGTCGGCCCAGCCAGGCGGGTCCCACACGCTGCATATGGGCAAAGAGTTTTTCGCGCAGTTTGGTCTTTACCCGCACGGCGGCATGGCTGGCGAACTGTTCATTGCACCAGCCCAGCAGCGTACGCAGGGGGAGCAGAATCAACAGGCCGATGAGTGCGGGCCATTGGCTTTCCAGGCTGGCGTGCCCAAAGCTCAAGTTATCGATGATCGAAGCCAGGAACCAGGCCAGTGTGCCCAGCGTCAGCACCGAGCCCCAGCCCATCAGGGTGGACAGTTTCAGCCAGGGACCGGCCAGGTGCTGCTGCTGACGCAGCCAGCGTTCTTCAGTTTTCACCGTGGCAGGGTCTACTCCTCATCTTTGGCGATGCTTTCCTGATGCTGCTCGGCTTCGTACCAGAGTACATTGATTATGCCGAAAGCCAGCGCCAGCAAAACGCCCAGTATCCAGGTGAAATACCACATTTGTTTACTCCTCTTTTCTCAAGCCAAGCCATAACAGGCCGTTACTGCTGTGTTTTCAAGGGTCTGTGCGCGGTACCAGGACGTACCGTGATTTTCATGTTTTTCGATATGTCCCTGTATCAATCCTTGTGTTCCATGGGGTGGCGCAAGCGTCTCGTGCATAAAACGCTGTCTTGCCACGCAGATATGGTGATTGTTCGAAATGCCATCAGTAAGCCGAAAAACGTCCCTGGATCTCTTCCTCGGTCACCTTGCCTCTCATCTTGTAATAATTCCAGCTGGTATAGGTGATGATGATGGGCAGAAAGATCACCACCGCCCAGAACATGACGTTCAGGGTAGTGGGGCTGGAGGTGGCATCCCATATGGTCAGGCTCGCCTCGGGCCGGCTGCTGGAAGGCATGATAAAGGGAAACAGCGAAATTCCCGCGGTCATGATAATCCCTGCCATGGTCAGGGAGCTGGCGAGAAAACCCAGTCCTGGGTTGTTTCGTCGTGACAACCACCATGTGAGCAGTGCGCCACCGAGTCCCATGAGAGGAAAGATCAGGGTCAGGGGGAGTTTTCGGTAATTGTCCAGCCAGGCGCCGGGAACCTGCTCGGCCTGCTTCATCAGGGGACTGAGGATGTCCCCGGCAGGCGGCATCTGGGTGATGCGGTAGCCGTCGATGCCCAGGGCCAGCCACAGTCCCGCCAGGCCGAACAGGACAAAGGTGCCAATGGCGCTATAGCCTGCCCAGCGCGCGGCGTTGGCGGCCAGATCGCCGGAAGTGCGCAGTTGCAGCCATATGGCCCCATGCAGGGTGATCATGGCTACGCCCACCAGGCCGCAGAGCAGGGCGAATGGATGGAACAGTTCCCAGAAGTGTCCGGTGTAGAACGGGCGCATGAATTCGTCCAGATGGAAAGGTACGCCCAGCAGAAGATTGCCGAAAGCAATGCCAAAAACCAGAGGTGGAACGAAGCTGCCAATGAACAGTCCCCAGTCCCAGCCGCTTCGCCAGCGGTTGCTGGGCAGCTTTCCCCTGTAATCGAATGCCACGGGTCGGAAGAACAGGGCGAACAGTACCAGCAGCATGGCGAAGTAGAAGCCGGAAAAAGCCGCCGCATATACCATGGGCCAGGCGGCAAAGATTGCTCCACCGGCGGTGATGAACCAGACCTGGTTGCCGTCCCAGTGTGGCCCCACCGTATTGATCATGATGCGCCGTTGCATGTCGGTTCGCCCAATGATGGGCAACAGATTGCCCACACCCATGTCCATGCCATCAGTAATGGCAAAGCCGATGAAAAGAATACCAATGAACGCCCACCAGATCAGTTTCAGGGTTTCGTAATCGAATAACATGTCTGTGCCTCCCTATTCCGCTTTCTGTTGGGGATTGTCCGCAAGAACGCCGCCGCTGCCGGTTTCGAAATGGTAGCGCCCCGTATGCAGGCTGCTGGGGCCCTTGCGCGCAAAATGAAACATCAGCCACATCTCGATGACCAACAGGATGCTGTAGAAAATGATGAAACCGGTGAGGCTGATGATCAGGTCGTTGACACTGAGGCTGGAGGTTCCCAGGAAGGTAGGCAATACTTCACCTATGGCCCATGGCTGGCGCCCGTATTCAGCCACGAACCAGCCGGTTTCTATCGCGATCCAGGGAAGGGGAATGCTGAATACGATGCCCCACAGCAGCCAGCGCTTCTGTTCTATCTGGCGTCTTGCGTTGTAATAAAAAGCCAGTACGAACAGGGCAAGCATGGTGAATCCTGAAGCCACCATCACGCGGAAAGCCCAGAACACCGGCGCCACATGGGGAATGCTGTCCCTGGCTGCCTGCTGGATCTGTGTTTCGCTGGCGTTTGCCACATCAGCCGTGTAGCGTTTCAGCAGCAAGCCATATCCCAGATCCTTTTTCACTTTATCAAAGGCCTCCAGTGTGACTTTGCTCTTGTCGCCGGCGCGAAGTTTCTGCAGCAGGGCATAAGCGACCATGCCGGTGCGGATACGAGCCTCATGCTGTTTGATCAGATCCTTCAGGCCGGTGACCTGTTCGTCGAGCGACCGGGTTGCGATGATCCCCATCAGATAGGGAATCTTGACCGCGCCGTGGGTTTCCTGGGATTCGTTGTCCGGCATGCCTACCAGGGTGAAGGCCGCAGGTGCCTGTTCCGTTTCCCATTCTGCCTCGATGGCGGCCAGCTTGACCTTTTGTACATCGCCAACCTCATAGCCGCTTTCATCGCCAAGTACGATTACCGAAAGGATGGAGGCCAGACCGAAACCGGCGGCTACGGAAAATGATCGCTTGGCGAAAGGAAGGTCCCTGCCCTTGAGCAGATACCATGCGCTGATGCCCATGACGAACATGGAAGCCGCGACATAACCGCCAGCTACCGTGTGAATGAACTTTACCTGGGCGACAGGATTGAATATCAGATCGGCGAAGCTGGTCAGCTCCATGCGCATGGTTTCGTAGTTGAATTCGGCACCTACCGGATTCTGCATCCAGCCGTTGGCGATCAGTATCCAAAGAGCAGACAGGTTGGTGCCCAGCGCCATGAGGAAGGTCACCAGCAGATGTTGCCGCTTGCTCAGTCGCTCCCATCCCAGGAAAAACATGCCCACAAAGGTGGATTCGAGGAAGAAGGCCATCAGTCCTTCAATGGCCAGGGGTGCCCCGAAGACGTCTCCCACATAGTGGGAATAATAGGCCCAGTTGGTGCCAAACTGGAATTCCATGGTCAATCCGGTAGTGACGCCCAAGGCAAAATTGATACCAAACAGCTTGCCCCAGAAACGCACCATGTCCTTGTATATCTGGCGGCCGGTCATCACATAAACCGATTCCATGATGACCAGGATCCAGGTCAGACCCAAAGTCAGCGGCACGAAAATGAAATGGTAAAGTACTGTGATCGCGAACTGCCAGCGCGACAGCTCGATCATTGCAGGATCCAGCATTGTTTCCCCTCCTCAATGACAATTTTTTATGGGAACCTCGAAAAATTCCTTCCAGTGATTTTCGCTTCGATCGGTCAAATCCGACAGGCTCCTGGGCTGCGTATCCCGGTGGCGTTTTTTTGATGCTCTTGTCAGGAATAGTAAACAGCCGCCTCATCAGCCTACGCCCGGATGCTCAGTTGGGCAATACGCAATCACATGGAATAAGCGCGCAGTTTGTGTGGTGATGGCGAGCGGGTCATTCTGGCCACATGCCTGGATGCCTGTAGCGGCTGCTGCCCACATTTCCCTGTATCTGGCGGGGTTGCGCAGAAAACCCCGGCGCTTCAGCATCGGTGCATGAACATTCATCTGGATGGCAATGGTCGCTTTGCCCGCCTGGGCGAGACCTTTTACAGCCAAGTAAGCCCGGATCCCTTGCCGGAACCCTATATGGTGAGCGCGAACCCGCAGCTGGCGGCACGGTTCGGTCTGGATGCCGAAGAATTGCACGGGGAAGAAATGCTCGCCCTGTTGGCCGGCAACCGGGTGCCCAGAGGGGTCCGGCCTTTGGCCATGCTCTATGCCGGTCATCAGTTTGGTCATTTTGTCCCTCAGCTGGGAGACGGCCGGGCGCTGATGCTGGGCGAGCTGCGGGATGGCGAAGGCAAGATCTGGGAATTGCAGCTCAAGGGCGCCGGACTCACCCCCTATTCCCGCAGTGGCGACGGACGCGCCGTGCTGCGCTCCAGCATTCGTGAATATCTGTGCTCCGAGGCCATGCATGGGTTGGGGATTCCCACTACCCGTGCCTTGTGCATCGTGGGCAGCGATGAGGAGGTCTATCGTGAGCAGATCGAGTCCGCAGCGGTATTGACGCGCCTGGCTCCCAGTCATCTGCGCTTCGGTTCCTTCGAGGTGTTCTATTACCGGAACCAGCACCAGCCTTTGTCGATTCTCGTGGAATACTTGCTCGAACACCACTATCCTCATTTGCGGGAAGAGGATCATCCTGTTCTCGCCCTGTTTCGTGAGGTAGTGGCGCGCAGCGCCCGCCTGATCGCCCAATGGCAGCTGGTGGGATTTGCCCATGGCGTAATGAATACCGACAACATGTCCATGCTTGGGCTGACCCTGGACTATGGGCCGTTTGGTTTTCTGGATGCCTATGATCCAGCGTTCATCTGCAATCATTCCGATCATGAAGGCCGTTATTCCTTCGAAAATCAGCCTTCCATCGGTTACTGGAATCTCAGTTGTCTGGCCCAGGCCATGCTGCCCTTGTTCGCTCCGGAGCCGGATGCGGCGGTGGAACTGGCCAAAGATGCCCTGGCCGACTATGAACCTGCTTTCATGAGCGCCTATGCGGACGGAATGCGGGCCAAGCTGGGTCTTGTCACCCGGGACGCGGAGGATCACAAGCTGGCTACCGGACTGTTGAAGATCATGCAGGCCAATGGAGCGGATTACACCCGCACTTTTCGCGCCCTGGCCGGATTCAGAAGTGCCGACCAGGGAGCATCCTGTCCTGCAGCAGATGAATTTGCCGATCGGGATGCCTTTTATCGCTGGGGCGTCGATTATGCGGCGCGCCTGCGCCGGGAAGACAGCAATGACGAGATTCGTGGCAGCGCCATGAATCAGGTCAACCCCAAATATGTGCTGCGCAACTATCTTGCGCAGCAAGCCATAGACAGGGCGTTGAACCGGGATTATTCCGAAATCGAGCGGTTGCGGCAGCTACTGGCGCGTCCCTTTGATGAACAGCCGGAACGGGATGCTTATGCCGCCCTGCCACCGGATTGGGCGGGAGCCATATCGGTTTCCTGTTCTTCCTGAGTGAAGCTATCCCGAATATTGCACCAGAACGCGCTAACCCGAATATTGCACCAGAACGCGAAAAATGTGGTTTTTTACCATGAATTACAGCATGTTGTATGACGATTATGCTGGATACAGTTCGTATCTGTCATGCTATCCGGTTTTTCCCGGGATCTTTTCACCCAGCTTGCCCGAACGCCCTGCAAGCCGATGAATAACATCGGCTTTTGTCCGTTCGAACAATCTGGGCAAAAATCTCTCCGGGAAAATTCCGGATTCCGGTGCAATATTCGGGCTATTGGAATTTCATGTGCCGCAGTCGCGGCACACCATGCATGGCTGAAAGCGCAGCGTCGTGGGTCGATGAAATCTTGTCCGGGCAGTCCATACACCAGCAGATGCCGAGTTTCCCGCGTTCATTTCTCCCTGCGTTGATGGCGTGCCCGAGCGCGTTGCTGTTTCAAGTGCATCGACAGTGCCCATGCTGCTATCCCCAAAAACAAAACCGCGCCGCTGAGATAGGCCGTTGTCTGGTTTTCTGTGCCTCCGTCCGTACCGGCAGCGACGCCATACAATCCGGCCGTCAGCATGCCAAAACCGGGGATGGCCAGCATGATCGCAGCCAGTTTTGGCCGGCGCAAAACCCGCAGGATTCCGCCTTCATTGTAAAAAACAGTGGTTACGCCGTTATCTTCAGGGTCGGGCGCTCCCTGGGTGCGCGCCCCATCATTCGGGCGCTCACGAGCCCAGCGGCGATGTAAAATCAATCCGCCCACTGCCATGGCCAAAAAGAAACCGGCTACAAACAAAATGTTCAAACCCGCATTCCAGCCATCGCGCCAAGCATCAATACGCACCTTGTCCGGCATATCCGGGTTGAACAGAATTGTCACCATTTCCCCCCTGGCGAAACCATATTCCGGACTGCTTTGCCAGCCGGGCAATCGCCATTGTTTGCCGGTTCTGTCGCGAAAGGAAAACATCGGCAGATAGCTTGGCAGCTTGCCGGACCGGTCCACCTGCATTGCCACCACCTGGGCCTGGATCGGCGTGGAAGCAGCCAGAAAAACCCGAGTCCGGTTCAGTGATACCAATGCGGCTACCAGTATCAGCAGGCCAAGGATGCCGGCAATGATTGCCAATGTCAGTGGGCGACGTACCCGGGTATTATTGAAATATCGCAGCTTGACCATGTTGATTTTCCCTTGTTCCTTTATCAAAGGCCAAGAATAAGCGCATGGATTACATTTGGCAAAAGTATATTGTGGCCCGGAAAGGCTTGCCTTTTTCTTTATATGAGTGACTATCCTCTGGAAGAATGTATGAGCCTGTTTCCTTCAGGGGCATTTACTGTTGCCGGGCAACCGGCCTGCCTCGCCAATATAAAAATAGAAGGATAATCCAGGGAATCACAAATATAAGCGAAGCACTTAATGCAAAGAGCTTTTTGTTTTTTGATTGTTCTGCAACCGGATTCAAGCTACGTTGCAAAAAAACAAGAGGTACCGTGGTGTCCTGTCCCGCATAAGACTCGCTGACCAGTCGGCTTAGCGACTTGTCAGGGGAAACCAGGTTTAATGCATATCCCCCAAGTTCCGATGCCTTGATCGCACAGCCGGGTGACAAGCTTGTTTTTTCTTCAAAAAGCCAATAAGAAATGGCTCTTGAAGCAACTTTTTTGTCTATTTGTTGCCTGGAAAAACGCTTGTCAAGCAATGGAGTGACCTGTCTGCAATGATAAGTATAACTTGCATGACCTTCATTTTTATTATATGACTTTTGTATGTTTTTACTGGACAATCCCGATAACATGGTCAAATCAGATACATCATAAAAGAGTGGCATGGTTGCCGGCTTCGCATGTTCGTCTGTGGCAACAACAACTTGTGCATCCTTGATCTGCCAATAAGACAAGCCGGTTTTAAAGGAAAAAAAAGCAAGAATGGCGAGCGGAACAATCAAAAACATTACAAAGAAATAATAGGGTGAGTCTTCATCCTGACAGCTGCGTTTCTTCCCCGCTTTATTCATAAAATACATGGAAATAAGTGCTACCAAGATGGTAATCAAGCTCGCTTTCAAAAAACTTAAATCCAAATTCGATCGCAAAAAAATACCGGCTACTACCGCAACAAGGCAGGCCGCATAAAAAATAAAAATATTTGCGATGCAATTTCTCATATTAGAAGCTCTGATTAAATCGTGAACGAGGTGCCTTGGCAGGCTGTCGAAAAACATGGTTTTTCGACAGCCTGTGTGCGGCATGGGGTTATACCGCCATTCCACTGTAGGGGATCTAGAAAAACGCCTTTCATGGAATTTTTCTCGTCGCAAAGAGAAAATGTGAATTCCTCTTTGCCTACATTTTCAATCATTTGTGGTCTCCCTCGGGCATCTCGATTTTTCGAGATACCCTGAGTTGGATACCAACCATTGATGAACTAGCCCGCATATTTCACCAGAACGCGCAAAATGTGGCTCTTCTCCGCTTTATTGAGTGAAAAAGGACACCAAATGCCCATGTAAGCTGTTGATAGTATGAGGTCT
>Ga0256841_1000140_pt1 | contig 81816 bp, 69 predicted proteins | sample 356308metaG_FD_185971 | JGI IMG/M metagenome (GOLD analysis project Ga0256841, IMG submission 185971) | Hydrothermal vent microbial communities from Mid Atlantic Ridge, Atlantic Ocean - 356-308 | ecosystem: Environmental > Aquatic > Marine > Hydrothermal vents | place: Atlantic Ocean: Mid...
TTCCCGCCCCCTGTCTCGAACCCCTTCACCACCACCTCTGCCCCGCCTTCCCAGCCCAGGATTTCATGATCATCCTGTGTTGGAATCACTCCTCGGTTTCATGATCATTCTCGGATTGGAAAATGCTTCGCGGGCCGGCGCAGATCCACCGTGCAGGCGGTCCAGCCGAGCCGTGTCCGGCGTTCTCTTTCTGATAAGATCCGCCCCATGGCCGGCGGGCGGCACCCCCCAAGGGAAACGAGCGCTGAGGAACCGGCGCCGGCGGCCCGCGGAGCAGATTGATGGGCGCTGAGAGGCTGTTTTCACCGGGAGTGTTGTTCACCGACTTTGCGGTGTTGAGTGCGCTGCTCCTCGCCGGGCAGTTGCTCCGGGCGCGGCTGCGGTGGCTGCGGGCGTGGCTGATCCCTTCGGCGCTGATCGGGGGCGCGCTGGCGCTGGCCTTCGGGCCGAACGGCTTCGGCTGGCTGCCGCTGTCGGACCAGGTACGGGCCTATCCGGAGATCCTCGTCGTGCTCATCTTTGCCGCCCTGCCCTTCGGCTCGGCGCTGGGGGGATGGGGCCGGATGAAGCGGGAGGTGGGCGAGATGTTCTGCCACGTCACTTTCGGCATCTTCGCCCAGTACGGCTGGGGGATGCTGCTGGCCCTGCTGGCGCTGAACGTCTTCTGGGCTCTGCCTCCGGGGTTCGGCTTCGTCCTGGGCATCGGCTTCTGGGGCGGTCCTGGGACGACGGCCGCCGCGGCGAGCGGCTTCGAGGCTTACGGCTGGCACGACGCCCTGACCCTCGGGCTCACCGCGTGGATGATCGGCGTGCTGGTCTCCATCTTCGTTGGGACGCTGCTGCTGAACATTCAGGCAAGACGGGGGCGGCTCGTCTTCTCCGGGACGGCCTCGGGCGCCGCGGCGGACTCGGATGTCCCCAGGGCCGCGGTGGGATGGAAGACGATTTCCGCGCAATCGATGGAGAGTCTCACGCTTCACCTGGCGCTGATCTTCTCGGTCGCGCTCGTAGGGTGGCTGGGTTCCCAGCGCCTGCGAGAGATCTGGGGCGGGCCGTCGATCCCGGCTTTCGGGCTGGCGCTGATCGCGGGCTTCCTGCTGCGGCCGCTCCTGCCGGCGTCCCGGGCGGACCGTTACATCGACCGGGAGACGGTCCGCAGTATCAGCGGAGCCGCCACCGACTATCTTATCGTCGCGGGAATGGCGGCGATCGAAGCGCCCCGGGTGGTCGAGTACGCGGCGCCACTGGCGGCGCTGCTGGCCTTCGGGGTACTGTTGTCGTTGTTCCAGGCGCTGGCGCTGGGTCCACGGATGTTCGAGCGGAACTGGTTCGAGAAGTCGATCCTGGTCTTCGGCATGAATACGGGGACGCTGGCCCAGGGGATCATGCTCCTGAGGATCGCCGATCCGGAAATGCGGTCGAACGCCCTAGGCATCTATGGGATCGTCGATCTGGCGATCAAGCCGATCACGCTGGGGATGGTGGTGGTGGGGCCGTTGTTGATCGGGAGCGGCTACGCGTTGCCCTTGGCCGCCGTTTGCTCGGCGCTGACTTTCGTCCCGCTGGCCGCAGCCAAGGCGGCGGGGTGGTGGGACAGCGGAAGGAGAGCACCATGAAGATCACCGCAGCCAGAATCTATCTCGTACCGGCGGGACGCCACCGCTTTTGCCTGGTGAAGGTGCTCACCGACGCCGGGATCCACGGCGTGGGCGAAGCAGCGCTGTCGTTCGGCGTAGGGGCGACGGCGGCGGGGGGGATGGTGAAGGATCTGGCCGAAATGATCGTGCTGGGCCGGGATCCGTTCCGCATCGAGGCCGTCTGGAGCGAGATGTACGACCATACATTCTGGGCCAAGGGCGGCGGACCGGTGGTGCTGGCGGGCATGAGCGCTATCGAGATCGCCCTGTGGGACATCAAGGGCAAGGCGCTCGGCGTACCGGTCTACGAGCTGCTAGGCGGCAAGGTGCGCGATGAGGTCCGCGTCTACGCGAACGGCTGGTCCTACGGCCTCAGCTCGCCGGAAGAGCAGGCCCGGGCGGCGGAAAAGGTCGTCGCCGACGGCTACGCGGCGATCAAGATGTACCCGCTGGCCAATCCCGTGGGGACCGGGGCGTCCGCCACGCTGCGGCACGTCTCGCACCGGTCGATCGACCCGGAATTCGAAGAGCTGGCCGTCTGCCGGGTGCGGGCGGTGCGCGAGGCCGTTGGGCCGAAAGTCGAGCTGATGGTGGACGCCAGCGCCGAACTCACCACTGACGCCGCCATCCGGTTCGGCCGCAAGCTGGAGGAGTTCGGTCTGGTGTTCTTCGAGGAGCCGGTGGACCCCTTCGACGCCGAGGCGCAGAAGAGGGTCTCGGATCAAGTCGGGATTCCGATTGCCGCCGGCGAGCGGCACTATCTGCGCTACGGCTTCCGCCGGATGCTGGAGCTGCACGCGGTGGACGTCGTGCAGCCGGCAGTGGGCCGCTCCGGCGGCCTGCTGGAGGTCGGCAAGATCGCCGCCATGGCCGAGACCTACAACGCGCGCATCGCGCCCCACAACTGCGCCGGCCCGGTAGCCACGGCCGCCTCGCTGCAACTGGACGCCTGCCTGCCTAACTTCTTCATGCAAGAGGTCTTCCCCTACCGCGTGCCGGAGCACTACGCCGTCGTGGACCGGCCGCCGGAGCGCGAGATCGCAGCCGGACGGCTGAAGATACCCGACCGGCCTGGTCTGGGCGTGGACCTGGTGGACGAGCGGGTGGAGCCGCACCTGTGGGCCGAGTGCGCGCGGTGAGGCGCCAGCCGGACGGGCGGCGGTCCGGCGGCGAAGTTGCAATCCGGGCAGGGCGCCGGTAACGTGATTCTGATGCTGAAGACAGTCTGGGCGGGTACGGCGGCGGCTCTGTTCGCCGTGTTTCTGAGCGGCTGCACCGCTCCGGAGAGGGTGGAGCGGCCCAACGTCCTGCTGATCCTCACGGACGATCAAGGCTACGGCGATCTGGGCGCCCACGGGAACCCCGTGATCAAGACGCCGGCGCTGGACAGGTTCTACAGTGAGTCGATCCGGCTGACGAACTTCCACGTGAGTCCCACCTGCTCGCCGACGCGGGCCGCCCTGATGACGGGCCGCTACACGAACGCCACCGGGGCCTGGCACACCATCATGGGGCGCAGCCTCATGAACATCGAGGAGATCACGATGGCCGAGTGCTTCCGGGCCAGCGGCTACCGGACGGGCATCTTCGGCAAGTGGCACCTGGGCGACAACTATCCGTTCCGCCCGCAGGACCGGGGCTTCGACGAAGTCCTCATCCACGGGGGCGGCGGCGTGTGGCAGACGCCGGACTACTTCGGCAACGACTACACCGACGACACCTACCTGCACAACGGCCGCTACGAGAAGTACCAGGGCTTCTGCACCGACGTCTGGTTCGCCAGCGCCATCGAGTTCATGCGGAAAGCCGAGGCGGAAGGCCGGCCTTTCTTTTGTTACTTGCCCACGAACGCGCCCCACGGGCCGATGTGGGCCCCGGAGAAGTACGCGGCTCTCTATAAGGGCGTCGAGGGCCTCGAGCAGCCGGGCTTCTACGGAATGATCACGAACATCGACGACAACTTCGCCCGGCTGTGGGACTTCCTGAGCCAGAGCGGCCTCGAGGAGAACACCATCGTCATCTTCATGACCGACAACGGCACCGCGGCGGGCGAGAAGGTGTTCAACGCGGGGATGCGCGGCAAGAAAGGCAGCCCCTACGAGGGCGGCCACCGGGCGCCGTTCTTCATCCGCTGGCCGGCGGGCGGGCTCACGGGGCCGCGCGACATCGATACGCTCGCCGCGCACATCGACGTGCTCCCCACGCTGATCGACCTCTGCGGGCTGACGCGGCCCGACGGGCCGGAGATGCACGGCCGGTCCCTGCGGCCGCTGCTCTACCAGGAGCAGGTGGACTGGCCGGACCGGGTGATCGTTACCGACTCGCAGCGCATGGAGCACATCAAGCGCTGGCGGCGGACGGCGGTGATGACCCAGCGGTGGCGGCTGGTGAATCCGACGATCGACGGCGACCCGGAGCGCTTGGAGCTCTACGACATCCAGGCCGATCCGGCCCAGGAGCGCGACGTGGCGGCCGAGCACCCGGAAGTCGTCGAGCGGCTGAAGCAAGCCTATGACGAGTGGTGGAAGCTGACTTCGGTGAGGGCGGATCAGTACTCCCGTATCCAGCTCGGAGGGCTCGAGAACCCCATGCGGCTGACGGCCCATGACTGGCACGGCGACGGCGCCCTCAAGATCTGGAACCAGCGGTGGATCCGCCGGGGACCGGCGGTGAACGGCTGGTGGGCGGTGAGCGTCCGCCGGGCGGGGAGGTTCCGGTTCGAGCTGCGGCGCTGGCCGAAAGAGGTGGACCTGCCGATCAGGGCCCCGTACGAGGACAAGGAGCCGAACCGCGAAAAGACGCCGGGGCGGGCGATCGATGCGGTGAAGGCGCGGCTGAAGATCGGCGATTTCGACGAGACGATTCCGGTGAAGCCGGAAGACAAGGCGGCGGTCTTCGAGCTGGAGTTGCCGGCGGGCCCGGCGAGGCTGGAGACCTGGTTCTACGGGGCCTCGGGCGAGGAACGCGGCGCCTACTACGTCTACGTCGAGCGGCTCTGAAGAGCCGCAGCGATCACTCCAGGCGGAGCGGGCGGTCGAGGACGACGTCGAGGGTGACGCCGGGGCGCAGCTCCACATCGCGGCCCCGGGTGAGCAGGACGGTGGCCAGGCCCACGCCGGCGCCGACGCCCGCCCCGATACCGGCCCCTTTCCAGCTCCGGTCCGTGAAGCCGCCGATCGAGGCGCCGGTCCCGGCGAGGATGGCGATGCGGGCGGCGTCACGGCCGTGGTTGGGCCCCTGCTGGATCAGGTTCTCTTCTTTATCCACCTTCTGGCCGCTGCCGGCCGAATCGACGGAGCTGACCACCGGGGTGAACTTCAAAACCCTCCCGCGGGGCAGGGTGAGCGTCTCGAGCCGGATCGCCAGTTGGGCGCGGCCTTTCACGCGGCCCCCGCGCCGGGCATGGACGACGACGCCCTGGACGTAGCTGTTCGGCGGCACGACGATGCGCCCGCCCACGGTGATGGGGCTGGCCGTGCGCATGTAGACGTAATCGCCTGGCTGGGCGGTGCGGGTGCTGATGGAGTTGACCATGCGCAGCAGGACGTGGGTCCCCGGCGGGATCTGGGCGGCCGGGACGGCCGGGGAAGCCAAGGCGGCGGCGAGCAAGAGCGCGGCGGCGATCCGCATAGTTCTCCCTCCTGGTTGCTACAACCATGCTAACCCCGGCCAGGGGAGGGAGTTGCGGCGATTCTTGCGGAGTCGGCGCGGTCAGGGGCGGGCCGGTGGCCGGAGGAAGGCGCCGTCCCGTAGAATCGACGCGTGAGGCCGGTGCGGCGGACGCGGGCGGCGGTGGCGGCGGCGTGGCTGGCGATGGCCGCGGCGGCCGCCGGCGCCGAGACTTTCCACTACCGCGTGGACTGGCGGTTCTGGCACGCCGGCGACATCGAGCTTCGCTACGGGGATGGCGAAGCCATAGCCACCCTGAAAACCCGCGGCTTCGTGGACGCCCTCTACCACGTGGACAACCGCTACCGGGTCGAGTTCGGCGAGGGCTGGTGCGCCCGGTCGGCGCGGTTCGATGTGCGGGAGGGGGCCAGGCGGCGGGAGATCCGGATCCGGTACCACGACCCGCCGGGCAGGGTCCGGTACGTGGAGCGCGATCTGGTGCGGAAGCGCGTCGTTCTGAGGAAGTCCCTGCCCGTGCCGCCGTGCGTCCACGACGAGTTGACGGCCCTGGCCCGCTTCCGGACGATGGAGCTGGAGCCGGGTGGAGAAGTGTGGCTGCCGGTGAGCAACGGGAAGAAGTCGGTGCGCGCGCGCGTGCGGGCGCTGGCGCGGGAGGAGGTGCAGACTCCGGCGGGCGTCTTCCCGGCCATACGCTACGAGGCGTTTCTGTTCAATAATGTCCTTTACCGGCGCCGGGGGCGGCTGTTGTTCTGGCTGACCGACGACGGCCGCCGCCTGCCGGTGCAGTTTCAGGTGCGGCTGCGCTTCTACTACGGCACGATCACGCTGCGCCTGGTCCGATACGAAAGCCGCTAGAACCGATGCGAATTCTGTTGCTCACGCTGTTGTCCAGCCTGACGGCCCTCTCGCTGCCGGCCCAGGAGAACGCGCTGCTGCGCGGCGCGGCGGCCGAGAAGGTCTTCACCCGCGCTTTGCAACTCGTGGAATCCACGATGATCACGGTGCCGGGCTTGGCCCGGGCCGCCGAACCGATTCTGGAGAACTTGAAACAGGCGCGGATCAATCTCCAGGCCGCCGGCTACCGTGATTCCTCCCAGACCTATGCCTTCCTGACAAACCTGCGGGCCTATCTTTCGCTGGCCGATTCGCTGCCCAAGCCGTACCCGTTCCCGGAAGAGGCCCGGCGGCAGATGGCCGAACTCCGGCGGGCAGTGGAACGCCTGGACGCCCATTTCCAGGCGCTGTTACGCGACCGCGAGGTCCGCTTGCGGGACCCCGACCGCGACAACTTGAAGCGCTACGCCGAAGAGAACCTAAAAGTGGGCCCGCCACAACCCGGGCGCCCGCGGGTCGTCTTCCTGGGGGACTCGATCACCGACGCCTGGCGGCTGAACGAGTACTTTCCGGAGAGCGACTTCATCAACCGCGGCATCAGCGGCCAGATCACCGGGCAGATGCTGGGCCGCATGAAGGCCGACGTGATCGATCTGAAGCCGCGGGCGGTGGTGATCCTCGGCGGCACCAACGACATCGCCCGGGGCGTGGAGCTGACGGCGATCGAGAACAACCTCACGATGATGGCCGAGCTGGCCAAGGCGCATCGGATCAAGGTGATTCTGGCGTCGCTGCTGCCGGTGCACGATTATCACAAGGACCGGAACCCGCGGTTCGAGCGCACGAAGCAGCGGCCGCCGAAGAAGATCCTGGATCTGAACGACTGGATCCGGGCCTATTGCCGCCGCCAGCGGCACACCTATCTCGACTACTACTCGGCCATGGTGGACGCCAACGGCTTCCTGAAGAAGGAGCTCTCCGACGACGGCCTGCATCCGAACGCAGCGGGTTACCGGGTAATGGCGCCGCTGGTGTGGAACGCGATCGTCAGGGTGGTCCCGAAGTTCGTCGGTCCGCGGCGGCCGCGGTGATCTTACGATTCAAGCACCAAGGTCCAGTGCAATCCTACAGTCCGGCTATGGCGCTGCGAGTCTCGGCGGTTCCGGTATAGTGTGAACATTCCCTATGTGGGCCGGTATACGGCAGGCGGTACGGGTGCTGGCCGGGGGTGTGGTTGCTGGCGCGGCAGTAGGGATCCTCCATACGGTAGTGGAAGCCGGCCGAAGCCACTGGATCGGCTTAGGGCTCCACCGGCTGGCCATCACGTCGCTGAAGAGCCGATCTCTTCGCTGGATCTTGATCGGCGCGGGCGTGGCGGCGGCGGTATGGCTCTGCGACCGGACTTTGGCGAAACTGGTCCGCGACGGCGGGCAGGCCGATCGGGTCTTTCGCGGACTCCTTGCCGGGATTACGAGCCTCGGGATATTCGCCTTTTGGGCGTTCCAAGTGAACTCGACGACCTTCCGGGCGGCGTGGCGGGAGTTCGAAACGGGGCCGTGGTCGCTGACGCTGCCGCGGGCCGACTGGTCGCCGCTGGTGGTCGCGGCGAACCTGGGAATTCTCCTTATTGCCCTGGCCGTTGGGGCCGGGCTCTATCACGTGGTCCGGAAGCGCCAAGACCGGCGAGGGAGTACGAAAGGCCCAAGGAACGGGGTGGATTGGGTGGTGCCGGCAGCCGCTCTCGCAGTCGCTGGTACGGTTCTGTGGCCGAGCATCATCGCTTCCCGCTCCGTGGCGGACGGACGGCCGAACATCATCCTGATCTCAATCGACACGCTCCGCGCAGACCACCTCGGCGCGTACGGCTACCCGCGGGACACGAGCCCGAACATCGATGCTCTGGCCCGTCAGGGCGTGGTGTTCGAGAACGCTGTGGCCCAGGCGAATTGGACCCTGCCTTCGCACATGTCGCTTCTCACATCACAAGTTCCGGCCGTCCACGGGGTGCGCACTGTGAGGCAACGCCTCGACCCGGCCAAAGTCACATTGGCCGAGATCCTCAAGAACGCCGGGTACACGACGGTCGGCATTACGGGCGGTTACAACGTAGATGCGCGGTTCGGCTTCGCACAAGGCTTCGACGAATACACGGGCGACAAGTTCTACCACCTGATGCTCGAGGAAAAGGTGAAGTACGGCCAGGGGGTGCGGCTTTCTTATTTGCTGCCTGACGTCATCGATTTGCTGTCGCGGCCGGCAGCTCGTCCCTTCTTCCTTTTCTTGCACTTCTGGGACACCCATGCTCCGTACATGCCGCACGAAGGTTACATCGAGAGATTCCCGAGCCGGGCGGAGGAGCCCGAGGTCTTCACCCACCAGATGGTGCTGGAGCTGAGACGCCATCCGGAAAAGGCCGGCCCCGAAATGCGGGAGCGCATCGCTGCGCTCTACGACAATGAAATCCGCTACGCAGACCACTACTTGGGGGTAGTGTTCCGGACTCTGCGGGAACGCGGCCTCCGGGAAGACACGATTGTCGTCCTGACGTCGGATCATGGAGACGAGATGCTGGAGCACGGCCTCATCGGCCACGGGGTGGGCCTTTACGAACCAGAGGTCCACGTTCCGCTGATCGTCACGTATCCGCGGAAGCTGGCGGGAAACAAGCGCATCGCAAGCGTCGCCCGTTCCATCGACATTCCCGTGACGATTCTCGAGCTGGCCGGGGTGGAGCCGCCGGAAAAGGTGGCACGGCAGTTACAGGGCGCCGACCTGTTTGCTCCCACGAGGGAAACAAACGGCCCGCTGCCCGCGCTCAGTGAAGGACGGGGAGCGAGCGGGTGCCAGATTGCCTTGCGGATGGCCCGGTACAAGCTGATCCGGGATAGTTGCGGCGGCAAGGGCATCTCCGAGGAACTCTACGACCTGGAATCCGACCGGGCGGAGCGCGTCAATCTCCTCGAGCAGCGACCCGACGTAGCGCTGCAGCTTCGACAAGCGCTGGCCTCGTTGACACGGCAGCACGGTGAACTGGCAGGCGCGCATCCGCCGGAACGAATCGAACTCGACGAAGAGTTCCGGAAACGGCTGCGGTCGTTAGGCTACGTCCAGTAGCGAAGCTCCAGCCCCGGCGGGGACCGATCGCGGCGGCCTTCCACGGGCCCTCTTCCCGGAACCCGAAGAGACGAAGTCTCCGTCTCACAGTGAGAAGATAGAAGTAGCACGCCGATGCGCAGACGGCTCGCCATCCTCTTTCTGGGATTTTGCCTGGCCGCCGCCGCTCAACAGATGACGGTGCGCGAGCTGGTCGAGATGGTGCGCTCGTCCATTCAACTCGGGCACAAAGACAAGGAGGTCGCCCGGTACCTGAAGCGGGTGAAGTTGACCGAGCGGCTGAGCCCGTCGGTGATCGAGGACTTGCAGGGGCTGGGCGCCGGCCCGCGGACGCTCGAGGCGCTGCGGGCGCTCGCGGCTGCTTCGGCGGGATTGCCGGAGCCGGGCAAGGTGGAACCGAGGCGGCAGCGCGCCACCATCCCTCCGCCGCCGCCCGAGGAGCAGAAGCGGATCATCGAAGAGGTCCGCCAGTACGCCCTCGGCTACGTTCGCCAGTTGCCGGACTTCATCTGCGTGCAGGTAACCCGGCGCTACGTGGACCCGCAAGGGCTGGAGTTCTGGCACAAGCTGGATACGATCACCGCCAAGCTCACCTACTTCGAGCAGAAGGAGGACTACAAGGTCATCCTGATCAACAACCGTCCGGTGGACCTGACCATGGATCAGGTCGGCGGCTCGACCTCTACGGGCGAGTTCGGGACGATGATGAAGGAGATCTTCGACCCGGATACCGAGACGGAGTTCCAGTGGCTGAGGTGGGGCAAGCTGCGGGGGCGCATTTGCCACGTCTACAGCTACTTCGTGCGCAAGGACAAGTCCAAGTGGGTGATCAGCTACGAGCGGAAACTGCGTACCGTCCCGGCCTATCGCGGCCTGATCTACGTGGACCGGGACACGGAAATGGTCACCCGCATTGTGCTCGAGGCGGTGAACATCCCGCCCAGCTTCCCCGTCCAGCAGGCGCGCACGGTGCTCGACTACGACTTCGTCGAGATCGGCGGGCGGCCCTATATGCTGCCGCTCAAGTTCGAGATGCGGATGCGGCAGGGCCGGATGCTGGTGAAGAACGAAGTCGAGTTCCGCATGTACCGGAAGTTCGGCGCCGAGGCGGTGATCAAGTTCGAGACGCCGGACGAACTGCCGGACGAGATGTTCTCGGAGCAACCTCCCTCCCAGGAGCAGGGGCAGCCGCAACAGCAACCACAGCAGCAGTAGCGTTGGAGCGGAATCCCCCGGCGGACCCTCGTCAATAGGCGCCAAACTCGGAAGCGGCCTCGAGCATCGCCTCGAAATTTTCAGGCGGCACGTCGGCGAGGACATTGTGGACCTGACAGAAGACATAGCCGCCGCCGGGCATCCAGATCTCCAGCCGCCGCCGGACGTCGTCGCGCACCTGGTCCGGCGTGCCGCGGATGAGCACCCCCTGGGTGTCGCAGCCGCCTCCCCAGAAGGTCAGATCCCGGCCGAATTCGCGCTTGAGGCGCTCGGGCTCCATGTAGCGGGCCGAGGTCTGCACGGGGTTGAGGATCTCGACGCCCGCCTCGATGAGCGCCGGGATGAGCTGATAGATGCCGCCGCAGTTGTGCATGAACAGGTGCGCTCCGCTCAGCTCCTTGATGCGGGAGTAGATCTTCTTGTGCCGGGGCAGGAAGAGCTCGCGGTAGGCGGCGGGTGAGAGCTGGGGGCCGCTCTGCATGCCCAGGTCGTCGCCGACGACGACGATGTCGAGCAGTCCCCGGAGCGACGGCAGGAGCTTCTCGACGAATTCCAGGTGGTGGTCGGTGAGCCGGTCCAGGAAGCGGGCGTAGCGGCGCTTCTCGCCGGCCACGTAGAGATAGACGTTCTCCATGCCGAAGAGCATCTGGCTCCACTCGAACAGGTTGCAGCCGACGGCCAGTGAGACGGCGTAGCCGGCCTCGCGCAGGCGGCGGGCGGCGGAGGCGATCTCGGCGATACGGGCGTCGGTGAGCGGCTCCTCATACGGGGGCGCGGGGATGGCCGCCCAGATCACCTGGTCCATCATCGGGCCAAGCGGGCCGTCGTAGTCCAGGCCGGCCTCGGCCAGGGGCCAGACGGTCTGATCGATGTAGAAGCCGCCGGCGGGCATGCGCCCGATGGGGACGCCGTCCTGGTTCCGGACGATGAGATCGCCGTTGGCGCGTTCCGGCTCGAACCATTTGGGGACGAGGGCGGGGGAGCCGTCGGGCAGGGTCCAGGACTTCGTCTCTTCGGGGCGGAAGAAAGCCCGCCCGACGTCCACGGCGTCTACGCGGAACCGCTCGAGGAACCAGTCTTCGGGCTGGGCGAGTTGCTGGATCAGGTCGTAGACGAAGGTGCAGCCGCCGCTGATGTTCAGATGCCGTTTCAGGCGGTTGTAAGCGATGGCCATGCTGCCGGTGGAGCGCATGGACCCGTGGTCGATGGGTACGCGGTCCGGCTCCCGGTGAGCGATGGCGGCGAGGACGCGCTCGCGGGCGGTCATGGCAGCCATTCCGCGTTCAGTGTATCGCCGCGGCGATGATGATGCTGAGCGAGAGCAACACGAAGCCGGCGAAGACGGCCAGGGCGGTGTTGCGCTCCTCGAGGATCTCGCGCCGGAACGGTGCCAGGAACAGGTTGGCGAAGGGCCGGAACAGCAGGGCGAAGGCGATCAGGCCCAGGGCGAGGAAGAGGATGGCGGTGAGGAAGCTCCCGAAGTTGAAGTACATGGCGACGCAGGCCTCCGTGCCCCGCGGCGGCGGCCGCGGTTGTCGATCGGCTCCGGAACCCTCTATCATAGTGGAGAGTCGGCTCACTGCCTGAATTCCCCGGAATTCCCTTTGAGCGTACGGAGGCGCCGCTGCGCCGCAAACTCCCGACAGAGAGGGGGTGAGAGAGAGTTTGGCTTACGTCATCGTCCAGGACGGCGAAACCCTGGAGAGCGCCCTGCGCCGCTTCAAGCGCAAGGTGCAGCAAGAAGACATCATCAAAGAGATCAAGCGTCACTCCTATTACTTGAAGCCGGGCGAGAAGCGGCGTCTGAAGCAGGCGCTGGCCCGCAAAAGGAGCCGCAAGAAGCGGGCTAAAGAGATGGACTAGCCTCCCCGGCCTGCGGGGATCGAACGGCGGCGTCCCGAGCGGGGCGGCGCCGTTTTTCATTTCCGGCGGACGGGAGCGCTCGGTGGCTGTCTGGCCGGTTGTCGGATCCCCGGCAACTCAGAGAAGGCGGAAAGCGCCAGCGAGCACAGGAACAGAGCAACGGGTTTGGGCTTCACGGGCAGTCCACTCGTCCAAGAAATCGAGCAGATGGGCTTGTCCCTTCAGACGGGCGATCGCAACAGAGGCCGCTGGTTCGAGACCCTGCCGGCGTCATAGAATATCGCTTCATGGCTGAGAAACCTCTTTCCGGCAAACGCGCCCTGGTGACGGGCGCCAGCAAGGGTCTGGGGAAGGCGATCGCGGCGGCGCTGGCGGAGGCTGGGGCGCGGCTGGCGCTGGTGGCGCGGAGCCCGGAGCCGCTGAAGGCCGCCGCCGAAGAGATCCGCGCCGGAGGCGGCGAGGCCGACGCGTTTCCGGCGGACGTGGCGGTCGAGGAGCAGGTGCGCGCGCTGGCCGACACGATCATGGAGCGCTTCGGCGGGATCGACATCCTGGTGAACAACGCCGGCATCAACGTCCGCAAGCCGGTGACGGAGCTCTCCTTCGAGGAGTGGAAGCGGGTGATCGACACGAACCTGACCGGCGTCTATCTGATGTGCCATTACTTCGTGCCCCAGATGAAGGGCCGGGGCTGGGGCCGGATCCTCAACCTGACGTCGATCATGAGCTGGGTGGCGCTGCCCGGGCGCACCGCCTACGCGGCGAGCAAGGCGGGGCTGCTGGGTTTCACCCGGGCGCTGGCCCTGGAGCTGGCCGAGGACGGCATCACCTGCGTGGGCATCAGCCCGGGGCCGTTCGCCACCGAGATGAACCGGCCGCTGATCGAGAACCCCGAGGTGAACGCGCAGTTCATGGCCCGGGTGCCGCTGAAGCGCTGGGGCAAGGTGGAAGAGGTGGGCAAGCTGGCCGTCTACTTGTGCACCGAGGAGGCCGGCTTCATCACCGGCACGGACATCCTGATCGACGGCGGCTGGACGGCCCAGTAGGGCGGCGGGCGGCCTGGCGGCGGACCTGGGCGAGGATCCGATGACGGAAGCTTTTCGCATCCCGCACGAGCGTCTGCGCGAGATCGCGACGCGTCTGCTGGAGGCGTTGGGGGCGCCCCCGGAGAAGGCGGCGCTGGTGGCCGACTCCCTGGTGGCGGCGAACCTGCGCGGGGTGGACTCCCACGGGGTGCACCTGCTCTCCTACTATGCCGAGCACCTGCGCCGGGGCCTGATCGATCCCGGCGCCGACGGCCGGGTGGTCTCCGAGAGCGGGGCGTGCCTGCTGTTCGATGGCGAGCACGCTTTCGGCCAATGGGTCTCGGCGCAGTGCTGCGATCACGCCGCGCGGCTGGCCCGAGAGCACGGGCTGGGGATGGCGGTCGCCCGCGACTCGAACCATTTCGGGGCGGCGGCCTACTGGGGGCAGCGGATCAGCCGCCACGGCATGATCGCCATGGTGATGTCGAACGCCTCGCCGTCGGTTCCGCCGTGGCAAGGGCGCGAAGGGCGCATCGGGACGAACCCGATGTGCGTTTGCCTGCCGACGACGGGGCGGGGCGCGTGGCTGCTGGACATGGCCACGACGACGGTGGCCAAGAACCGGATCCTGCGGGCCGAAGCCAACAATGAGCCGAGCATTCCGCCGGGTTGGGCGATGGACGAGGAAGGCGTGCCCACCACGGTGACGAAGAAGGCCAAGCTGCTGATGCCGTTGGGTGGCTACAAGGGCAGTGGACTCGGGCTGCTGTGCGAAATTCTCTCCGGGGTGCTGGGCGGCGGCGCCATCGGGCTGGCCCTCGGCGGCACGTACCTGTTCGACCGGCCGATGAGGACCAGCCACATGTTCCTGGCGATCGATGTGGGGCGGTTCCTGCCGCTCGAAGAGTTCCAGCGGCGGATGGAGAAGCTGGTGGCGGAGGTCAAGTCCAGCGCGCCGGCCCGGGGCTATGACGAAGTGCTGGTGGCCGGCGAGCCGGAACAGCGCATCGAAGAGGAGCGCCTGCGGAAAGGCGTTCCCGTGGATCCGGGGACATGGGAGGCGCTCGAACGGCTGGCCGGGGAGACGGGTGTCGAACTGGAGCCGTGAAGCCGTCGGCGTAGCAGCCGGGCGCCGGCCGGATGCTAAGATTGCTGATCGATGGAGAAGAAGCTGGCGCGCCGGTACTGGATCCGCGGCCTGGTGCAAGGCGTAGGGTTCCGATATTTCGTGGAGCGAGTGGCCTACGAACTCGGCGTCTCCGGCTGGGTGCGCAACCTGCCGGACGGGCGGGTGGAAGTCTACGCGGTCGGGACGCCGGAACAGTTGAAGGAGCTGGAGGGCTATCTGTGGCGGGGGCCGCGGTGGGCCGACGTGCGCGGGGTGGAGTCGCAGGAGGCGGCCGTCGAACGGGTTTCCGGTTTCCGCATCACCGGATGAGCGCGCCGGGGGCGGTGTTAGAATCAGGGGTTCCGCGCCAGCGGCGAAGCCCGGCCGCTTGAACAGGGAGGACGCAGAAACCGATGGAAGAACTCAAGAAATTGATCCGCGAGGTGCCGGACTTCCCGAAACCCGGGATCCTGTTCTATGACATCACCACGCTGCTCAAGGACCCGGAGGGCCTGCGGCGGGCGACCGAGGCGCTGAAGGAGGCGGTGGCCGGCGAGAGCTTTGACGTGGTGGCCGGCATCGAGTCCCGGGGGTTCATCTTCGCTCCGATCCTGGCGCGGGAACTCGGCAAGGGCTTCATTCCGGTGCGCAAGCCGGGCAAACTGCCGGCGGCCACCGAGAAGGTCGAGTACGAGCTCGAGTACGGCACCGATGCGGTGGAAGTACACCGGGACGCCATCTCGAAAGGGACGCGGGTGCTGGTGGTCGATGACCTGCTGGCCACCGGAGGCACCGCCGCGGCGGTGGCGCAATTGGTCGAAAAGCTGGGCGGCGAGGTGGCGGCCTTCGCTTTCGTCATCGAACTGGACTTCTTGAAAGGCCGGGACAAGCTCACCGGCTACCGCGTTCACAGCCTTCTGCACTACCAGTCATGAGCAGGGAGCCCAGGCGGGCGAGCGTACGCGCTCTGGCGAAGATCAACCTGACGCTGCGCGTGCTCGGCTGCCGGCCCGACGGCTACCACGAGTTGAGGACGGTGCTGCAGACGATCTCGCTGGCCGACCGGCTGGAGATCGTCTTTACGCCGGCTTCGAGAAGCCACGTCCACATCGAGACGGATTTGCCCGGTCCGCCCGAGGAGAACCTGGCCGTGCGTGCGGCGCGGGCGGTGATGGACCGCGGGCGCATTCGCGGGGGGGTCGAGATCCGCCTGGAGAAGCGGATCCCGGCAGGCGGAGGTCTCGGCGGGGGGTCGAGCGACGCAGCGGCGGTGCTGCTGGCGCTGCCGGTGCTGGCCGGCCGGAGGCTGGAGCTTTCCACCCTGCTGGAGCTGGCCGAGGGACTGGGCAGCGATGTACCGTTCTTCCTGCTGGGGGGCACGGCGCTGGGGGTCGGCCGGGGAGCCGAGGTGCACCCGCTCCCGGAGGCGCCCGCGCTCCGCGGCCTGCTGGTGATGCCCGGGGTAGCCGTCTCGACGGCCGAGGCCTACCGGGCGCTGGGGCGCGGATTGACGGCGCCGGGGAGCAGTTGCGATACTAAGAGCGTTGAGGCCCTGACCTGGAGGTTGGGGCCGGGTTTTTCCGCGGAGCGCTGGGCGGAGTCCGCCGTAAACGACTTCGAGGATTACGCGTTCAACGCTCATCCCACTTTGCGGAACATCGCCCGAAAGCTTCGGCGATCAGGCGCCGTTCCGGTGATGATGAGCGGGAGCGGCTCTTCCGTGTTCGGCATATTCGAACGGGTTGAGAATCTCGAGCGGGCTCGCCGTGCTTTACGCGGCCTTCGGAGTGAATCCTTTTACCTGGTGAGCCGAGGCCGCTACCGCAGAATGTGGTGGCAGCGCCTCAAGGGGCACCTGAGAGACGAGCAATGGCCGCCCCGAAGCCGGTACGCACGATGACGTTCGATCATTTCAAGGTTTTCACGGGGAACGCCAACCCCGAGCTGGCCCGCGAAATCTGTAAGGAGCTGGGCTGTGAACTGGGCGAAGCGGCAGTCCGGCGGTTCTCGGACGGCGAAGTGCATTTGCAGATCCTCGAGAACGTCCGCGGGTGCGACGTGTTCGCCGTGCAGCCCACCTGCACTCCGGTAGACACGCACCTGATGGAGCTGCTGTTGATGATCGACGCCCTGAAACGCGCCTCAGCGGACCGCATCACGGCGGTTCTGCCCTATTACGGCTATGCTCGCCAGGACCGGAAGGACCGGCCCCGGGTGCCGATCTCGGCCAAGCTGGTGGCCTCGCTTCTGGAGCGGGCGGGCGCGGACCGTGTGCTGTGTCTGGATCTCCACGCGGCCCAGATCCAGGGGTTCTTCGACATTCCCGTGGATCATCTCTTCGCCACCCCGGTGGTGATCGAGTACTTCAAGGACCGCAAGGGGCAGATGACGGTCGTCTCGCCGGACGCCGGCGGGGTGGAGCGGGCGCGGGCGCTGGCCAAGCGGCTCGAAGCTCCGCTGGCGATCATCGACAAACGCCGGGCGGACGTCAACGTCGCCCACGTGATGCACGTGATCGGCGAAGTGGAGGGCCAGGACTGTTTGATCGTCGATGACCTGATCGACACCGCCGGCACGCTGGTCAAGAGCGCCGAAGCGCTCTACAAACACGGGGCGAAGAGTGTCGCGGCGTTCGCCACCCATCCGGTCTTGTCCGGGGACGCGGTGGACCGGATCTGCAGCTCACGCCTGGACGAGGTGGTGGTGACCAACTCGATTCCGCTCAAGAAGCAGGCGCGGGAGTGCGGCAAGTTCCGGGTGCTGACCGTGGGGCCGCTGCTGGCCCAGGCGATCCAGTCCATCCACATGGAAGACTCCGTCAGCAAGCTGTTCGTATAGGAAGAACCACTCGAGCGACACAGGCGCGGGGCGCCGCCGTGAAAAGGGCGGTGCGGCCCCGGCAAGGGAGCAGGTATGAGAAAAGACATTACGATCGTCGCTGAGCCCCGTCCGGCGCGGGGCAAGAACGAAGCGCGCCGGCTGCGGGCCAAGGGGCGCGTTCCGGGGGTCGTCTACGGCGCCGGCAAGCCGGCCACGGCGGTCGCGCTGGACCCGATCGAGGTCACCAAGATCCTCTACAGCGACACGGGACACAACACGATCTTCAACGTCGAGATCAACGGCGAGGGGACAGTGCCGGCGATGTTCGTCGATTGGCAGTTCGACCCGGTCAAGGATTCCTTGCTGCACGTGGACCTGAAGCGGATCGACCTGACACAGAAGGTCTCCGTCAAGGTCCCGGTCCATACCGAGGGCGACCCGCGGGGGGTCAAGCAGCAGGGTGGCCTGCTGGAGATCGTGACGCGGGAGATCGAGATTGAGTCGCTGCCCGACGATATTCCGTCGCACATTACGGTGGATGTGCGTCCCTTGTTGATCGGGCAGAACCTCCGGGCCGGCGACATCGATCTTGGCGACAAGATCACGCTGAAGAGCAATCCCGACACGGTGATCTGCCACGTGATCGCGTTGCGGACCTCCGAGACGGCGGCGGTGTCCGAGGAAGAGGCCGGGCCGGAGGCGGAGCCGGGTAAGGAGTGATGTTTGGCGGCGGATCGGGATTCCGGCGAAGCCGAGGCGGTGGCTGACGAGGCACTGGAGCCGCTGCGCCGTCTCATCGTCGGGCTGGGCAATCCGGGTAAACGTTACGCCGAAACGCCGCACAACCTGGGATTCATGGTGGTGGACCGGCTGGCGGAACGCAATGGGATAGCGGTGAAGCGGCGGGAGTGCCAGGCGCTGATCGGGACCGGCCGGTTCGGGGACTGCGAGGTGATGCTGGCCAAGCCGCAAACGTTCATGAACTTGAGCGGGGTGGCGGTGAAGTCACTGATGGAGAAGTTTTCGTTCGCGGCGCCGGAGCTGATCGTCGTCTACGACGACCTGGACTTGCCGTGGACATCGTTGCGGATCCGCACGAAGGGCTCTTCGGGCGGCCACAAGGGGATGGAGAGCATCATCCGCAGCATCGGCGCCAGGGAGTTCGTCCGGGTGCGGCTCGGGATCCATCCCGGCCATCCGGTCTCCGACGGCGCCGGGTTCGTGCTCGCCCCGTTCCGGCGGGCGCAGAAAAAAGAATTGGACGAGCTGCTCGACCACGCGTCTGAGGCGGTGGAGTCCATTGTCGCCGAGGGCGTCGAAAAGGCCATGACGAAGTTCAATCGTCGCGCCCCCGGCGGAGGTGAAGATAAAGAATGAGAATCTACGAAGAACTGTTCATTGTGGACCCGGGTTTGCCGGAAGAAGAGATCGACGCCGTCACCGGCATGATCGAAGAGGTCGTCAAAGAGGCCGGCGGCAAGGTCGAGAAGGTGGAGAAATGGGGCCGGCGCAAGCTGGCCTACCGGATCCAGAAGAAGGAAGAGGGCTACTACGTGCTGGTCCAGTTTTCCGCGGCGGGCAGCACGGTGAAGGAGATCGAGCGGCGCTTGCGGGTGGACGAACGCGTGATGCGGTACCTGACGGTGCGGATCGACGAAAGGCTCAAGTGGCTCGAGAAACGCCGCAAGCAGCGGGAGAAGCGGCTGGCCAAGAGGCCCCAGGCCGCGGCGCCGGCTCACGCCCAGCCGGCCAAAGCGCCCGGAGCGCCGGCGCCGGCGCGTCCGGAAGGAGGTGATTGAGCATGGCGGAAGCGAAGGGACGGCCCATCAGCGCATCGCAGAAGCCGACCGGCGGCGACAAGGCGGTCGTCAGCCGCAAGCAGTATTTCCGGCGTAAGAAGGTTTGCCGCTTCTGCGTGGAGCGCATCGACGACATCGACTACAAGAATACGGACCTGTTGAGGGCCTTCATCTCCGAGCGGGGCAAGATCATTCCCCGGCGAATCTCGGGCGTCTGCAGTCCTCACCAGCGCCGGTTGACGACGGCCATCAAACGCGCCAGGCACGTCGCTCTGCTGCCTTTCGTAGCCGAGGTCTGAGCCGGCGGTCCAACGGCGGGAGGAATCCAGGGAGAACGAGCATGGAAGTCATCCTGAGGCAAGACATCGACAAACTGGGCGGCCGGGGCGATATCGTCACGGTGGCCGACGGGTACGCGAGAAACTACTTGCTGCCGAAGCGCCTGGCGGTGCCGGCCACCGAGGCCAACAAGAAAATCGTCGCCCAGGAACGCGAGGCTCATCTGCGCCGCGAAGCGAAAGCCAAGGCGGAGGCCGAGCAGCTGGCCAAGCTGATGGAGGGCCTCACCGTCACGATCGAGCACAAGGCCGGCGAGCACGACCAGTTGTTCGGCTCGGTGACGGCGCGCAACATCTCCGATGCCCTGGGGAAGCAGAACTTCACTGTCGATCACCGCAAGATTCAGCTCGAGGAGCCGATCAAGCAGTTGGGCGAGTACCGCATTCCCATCAAGCTGCATCGGGAGGTGACGGTGGAGATCGGCGTCCAGGTAGTGCCCGAGGGAGGCCCTGCGGCCCCACCGGAACCCGGAGCGGAAAAAGAGGCAGCCTCGGAAGAGCCGGCGCCGGCCGAGGAAGCCGGAGAGTGAGCGCTGGGGGCCGCGCCTGCCATGCCGTATTTCGACCTCAACGGACAAACCGCGGTGGTGACCGGCGCCGCCACGGGAATCGGGGAGGCGATTGCGCGGCGCCTGGCGGGGGCCGGCGCGACGGTGGCCGTCTCCGACGTGGACGCCGAGGGCGCCGGGAAGGTGGCGGCCTCGATCGGCCGGGGGGCCTTCCCCGTCGAGATCGACATCGCCGATCCGGCGTCGGTGGCGCGGGGCGTCGCTCAGGTGATCGAGCGGACCGGCCGGATCGACGTCTGGGTGAACAACGCCGGGGTGGCCGGGAAGGCGGCTCCGATCTGGGAACAGAGCGACGAGGACTGGCAGCGCGTCATCGCCATCAACTTGACCGGCACGTTCTACTGTTGCCGCGCTGTGATTCCTCACATGCGCGAGCGCGGCTACGGCCGGATCGTCAATGTGGCTTCGGTGGCCGGCAAAGAGGGGAATCCGAACATGGGCGCCTACTCGGCGAGCAAGGCCGGCGTGATCGCCCTGACGAAGTCGATCGCCAAGGAGGTGGCGCTCGAGGGAATCTGCGTCAACAGCGTCGCCCCGGCGGTGGTGAAGACGCGCATCCTGGACGAATTGACGCCGGAGCAGATCGCCTATATGACCTCGAAGATCCCGATGCGCCGCACCGGCAAGCCGGAAGAGATCGCCGCCGTGGTGCACTTTCTGTCCAGTCCAGACTGCTCGTTCGTGACCGGCCAGTGCTACGACGCCAGCGGCGGCCGGGCCACTTATTGACCGGTTGACGACGTGATCCTCACCCCCCAACGCTACGCCGAGGTCTCCGCCTACGAACTGCTCCAGGCGGCCGCCCGGGGCCACGTCAGCATCGACCACCGGTTCCTCCACGCGCTGCTGGATGAGCCGGAGCGGACGCTGCCCGGCATCGTCCGCTTCGCCATGGAGCTGAAGGAGCGCGACGACCGGTTCGATCTCGAAGAAGATCTCGTCCTGATCGCCCGGCACCTGCACCGGCCGGAGCTGCTCCCGTTTCTGATGGAGCGGGTCCGCGAGGCGCCCGAGGACGTCCCGGAGCTCCTGGTGGAGACGATCTGCTCGTTCCGCGACGCGGCGCTCGAGCCGCTGCTCGAGCTGCACCGGGAGATCGGACCGAAGCCGGCGAGCGAGATTCCCTTCCTGCTGGCCTCCTTGGGGGTAAAGGACGAGCGGATCGAGAAAGCGCTGGCGGAGGCAGCCGAAGCCGGCCACGAGGACGCCGACTTCTTCTGGACCGTCTACCGCGACATCTCCGAGGCCGCCGACGAGCCGGAACCGTTCGACATCTACGAGCACTATCCGGAACAGGAGCCGCCGCCGTTCTTGGACCTGGCGCCGGAAGAGCGTCTCGAGTTTCTGGAAGCCGGGGAGCCGGAGCTGCGGGCCGCGGCCATCATGACGCTCGGCGACGAGACCGACCTCAGCCCGGAGATCCTGCGGCGGTTGCACGAAGCGGCCCGGTCCGATCCCGACGCCCGGGTCCGCGGCGCCGCCTGGCGGGCGCTGGCGCTGGAGATCGAGGACGAGCACCTCCATGAGGAGATGCGGGAGCGCCTTCAGCAGATCGACACGCCGCCGGAGGAGCGCGCCGGACTGATCGTGGCCCTGGCGCCACACGCCGACGAGCACCGGATCCGCCGGCGGGTGCTGGAGTTGTACGAGAAGCCGGAGACCAGGGCGGCGGCGCTCGAAGCCATGTGGCGGTCGGCGGACCGCACCTTCGGACCGCTGGTCCGGCGCGCCCTTGGCGACCCCGACCCCCGCATCCGGGAGCAGGCTCTGATGGGGGTGGGATACCTCCAGATGAGAGGCGAGATGGGCCGCGTAAAGGCAATGTTCGACGACCCGAACCTGCGGCCCGCGGCGCTGATGGCCTATGCGCTGGCCATGCCTTCGAAGGTAACGCCCGCCCATATGCGGAGCCTGTTCAAGAAGATCGCCGAGGCAGCGGGCGGACTCGACGCCGCCGAGGCTCACCTCGTCGAAATGGCCCTGGACCAGCGCCTCCGCAACGCGGGCTACGAGCCGCTGTACGGTTTGGAGGAGGAGTGAAGCACCGCGGAACGGCCTGTGCCTCCGGGGCGCGGGATACGCCGCCGGCGAACCTCTGCTTCGTTGGCGATCCGGCAGGCGGAAGCGGTCCGGATCATTCGGTCCCGGAAGCGCCGGCGGCCTCTGCCGCTTCCCGGTGGATCTCCTGGAAGTAACGCTCGACGAACGGCTGGAGTTCGAGGGGGATCTCGTCTCGGTGGACCTCGGCGGCGGCGCCCCGATGGACGGCCTGGGTTTCCCTGTAGGGCGTCTGGAGCCGCTGGGGACCGGACGAGACCTCGACCATGACGTCACCCTTCAGGTTCCGGGCCCGGCGCCCCAGGATCTCCGCCAGCTTGCCCATCGCCTCGGCCTGCTCGGCCGCCCGGACATCCTTGGCTCCGTTTCGTCGCCCGGCGGCATTCTGCGGTCCCGCCCGGCCGGGTTGCCCCCCGGGCTCCGGCTGTCCCTCGGCCTGGGCCGGCGCCATCATCTGCGCCCCCTGCCGGTTGGCCTCCCCTCCCGGCCGTTTTGCCGGGGAGCCTTCACCGTCGAGGGAGCCCTCCGAAGGGGCGCCGCGCTTCTGCGGGCCCTCCCGCCGGGATTGTTCGGCGGCGCTTCTGCGCTGTGCCAACACCCGCCGGCCGGTGACCTTCGGCGCTTTGAGATCCAGTTTGTTGAGCAGTTTCGCGAAGGCGTCTTGCATCTTGCGCAGCAGATCGTTTTCCGGCTCGGGCAAGGAGAAGTCTTCATCCCGGGCAGGTGGCTCGGCGGCGCCGTCCGCCCCGGCCCGATCGAGGGGCGACGGCGAGGAAGTTTCGGCGGTATCCGCGTTGTCGAGAGGCTGCCCCGTCGCTGCGTCGGGGAGTCTTGCCTCCTCCGATGCCTCACCGTCGGCCGCTCCGGCGAGGTCACCGGGGTTGGTCCGATCGGAGTTGCGACCCCTTCGGGGGCGGTAACGGGCTTCCTCCCCCGCACCCGGATCGGGGCGCTCGGCGTTCTCTCGATCGGGCTCCTCCCAAGCATGAATCATCTCCTCGGTCGGCCGGAAGATGCCCACGGCCGCCTGCACTACCGGCGGCTGCAAGTCGAGACGGCGTTCGGTCCCGTAGCGCCAGGCGAAGAGCGAGCCGGCCGCCAGGGCCGCAAGAGCGGCGGCGTACACGGTCCGAGGCAGCCGGCAAGGGATGACGCGGCCCGGGTCCGCGGTGCGGGCCAATTCCTCAGCCGTCCGCCGCTGGAGTTCGATGATCTCCGCCCGGGAGCGGCCGTTTTCCGGCATCCGGGAGAAATACCACGCGGTGGACAAGGCATCGTGCCAACGGCAGGCGGCATCGGCCCGCTGCAGGAGCTGATAGGGCTCCGGGAGACGCCGGCGGACCCTCCAGAGCGTGCTTGTTCCGACACCGGCCACGCCCACCGCGAGCCAGGCCCAGGACAGGACCGGCCCGCCGAAGATGATCAAAGCAGCCGCGGCGGCCATCCAGATTGCCGCAGCCAGGGACGCTTCTTCGAGGACCAACAGCGTGAGGCGGCGCCGGCGCAGCCGCAGCGCGAACTGGTAGAGCGGGTCTCGATGGTCCGATCTCGGCAACGTAACCCTGTCTTTTTATTGTAGTCTGAAGGGGAGCGGCCCCACTGATGGACGAACGCGCATTCTATATTGAGGCGCCCACGACGCGCACGGCGGAGTTGACTTGTCCCCATTGCCGGACCACGGCATCCTACTCGCTTCGCTGGGTGGTCCGGCGCAAGAAGAACAGGATTCCCGAGGGAGCCGACGAGCGCGACCGCGCCCGTTTCGCCAAGGCCCAGAGCTACATGGTCCTCGCCGAGGACAAGGTGACTTGCAGCAACACCCAGTGCCGGCGCACGTTCGAGATCTCGGGCATCAAGACCATGGCTTTCCTGAACCCCGAGCAGGAAGTCGCCGCGGGCAAGCCAACCGCGCAGCCGGCCGGCCAACAGCCGCGGAAGAAAAAGGCGAAGGCCAGGCAGAAGAGATCCGGCCGCCCGCAGCCGGGCCAAAAGAAAGCGCAGAAGCAAAAGAAAAAGAAGAAGCCCAAGGTTTACTTTCCCAGCGACTACATCCACTACCGGCCGTAGGCCCGCCGGCGTGCCGAGGCAGAGGAGGAAAACCCGGTCCTGGACGTGCCGTGAGAAGGCCGGTGGCCGAGTGGATCGCCGTGATGTTGACTCGTAGCGGGCCGCGGCCGCGCGGCAGCGCCACATCTCGCCCTTGATCGGCAGCCCTGGGGTCTGCTCTCGACATGTGGCATCAACCGCGCTCCCTCCCCTCTCCTGCCGAGAATACGGTTACGCCGGCCGCCGAGGGGAGGGCGGCCGAACGAGGCGCGGACAGCGGCGGATGGGCGCGTTGACCACCGATGGCAGCGCCCCTACAATGAGTAAGTGGAGAGCGGCTGCAGCCGCTCGACTCCGCTGATCCGTACCGGGCGGGAGTAACTCAAGGGTAGAGTCACGGCCTTCCAAGCCGTTGGTTGCGGGTTCGAGTCCCGTCTCCCGCTCCAACACCCCCCAGTTTACGATTGCTTCTTCTCACAAGCAGCCGGTTCCGCGGCCCGCCCGGATCCGGGCCGGTCGGCGAAGGGGGTCTGTTCGGTTCCTTGCCCGGCGCTTCCCGTAGCGCCCGAGGCGATGTAAGCCTTTGACCGTATTGGCTCGTTCTCCCTATAATGAATTTGCCAGCATGTCCCGGGCAGCGCACCCGGGACCAGCCAGGGGTTCTGATCTGACAGGAGTCTGGCGATGCCAGTGCCTGGAAGCTCGCTTCCTCGTTTGGCTGAACCCAGCCCTCTTTATCCCTCACCACAGTTGGAGGAATGTTCCATGCCAAGAACATCTACGCACGACTTCTCCCTCCGGTGGATTGTGCGGGCCCTTCTGTTCCTCGCGGCGCTGGGTACTTGTTTCGCCCAGACCGCCACGATCACCGGACGGGTCACCGATCCCACCGGCGCAGTGATTCCCGGAACGAAGATTACCGTCACCAACGAGGCCACCGGGGTCTCGCGAACCGTCGAAACCAACGAGACCGGCTATTACACGGTGCCCCTGCTTCCCCCCGGCCGGTACCGGATCGACGTGGAGCAGGAAGGCTTCAAGCCGGTCACCCGAACCGGCATCGTCCTCGAAGTGGACCAGCGGGCTGAGATCAACTTCACGCTGGAGATCGGCGCCATCACCGAACAGGTGGAAGTCACCGCCGCCGCCATGCAGTTGAACACCGTCGACGCGAGCCGGGGGCAGGTGATCGAGAACCAGCGGATCGTCGAGCTGCCCTTGAACGGCCGCAACTACAACCAGTTGGCGCTGCTTTCGGCCGGCACCGTGCAGCCCGTCGGCGGCCGCTACGGCGGTTTCTCCTCCGGCGGCATGCGCACCACCCAGAACAACTTCATCCTCGACGGCGTGGACAACAACGGCGTCGAGCTGGCCGGGGCCCAGCGGCGCAGCGAGATGGTGCAGCCCTCGATCGACGCCATCCAGGAGTTCAAGGTCCAGACCAACGCCTACGCCGCCGAGTACGGCCGGGCCATGGGCAGCGTGATCAACGTGACCACCAAGAGCGGCACCAACGAGCTGCACGGCACGCTGTTCGAGTTCCTGCGCAACGAGAAACTGGATGCCAAGAACTTCTTCGACCCGCACGACAAGCCCAAGCCCCCCTTCAAGCGCAACCAGTACGGCTTCTCGCTCGGCGGCCCGCTCTACATCCCGAAGCTGATCGACGGCCGCAACAAGCTCTTCTGGTTCGGCGATTATGAGGGTACCCGAATCCGGGAGAGCCGCACCGCCACCAGCACCATCCCCACGCTGAAGATGCGGCAGGGCGACTTCTCCGAGCTGCTGGCCGAGAAGGGCAAGAAGATCATCGACCCGCTCACCGGCAAGCCTTTCCCGGGCAACATCATTCCCCAGGACCGGCTCGATCCGCTGGCCCTCAAGCTCATCAACCTATACCCCGAGCCGCAAAAGCCGGGCCTGGCGGCCAACTACGTCTACCAATCGCCCCGCAAGCAGGACGTCGACAAGTGGGACGTGCGGGCCGACGTCAACATCCGTTCCGCGGACAACGTCTTCTGGCGTTTGAGCAAGCACGACCTTACCGCCCCGGTTGCCCTCTCGCTGCCACCCCCTGCTTACGGTGGCGGATATGACTGGCTCACCGAGGGCATCAACACCGGCGCCGGTTGGAACCACATCTGGACGCCCAACCTGATCATGTCGATCCGCGGCGCCTGGAACTTCGCTCTCTTCAAGCGCGACAACCCGGCGCAGACCGGCGGCGAGCTGCTGAACGAGAAGTACGGGATCAAAGGCGGCAACAACTCGATTCCCGGCAGCTTCTCGATCATGTCGATTTCCGGCTACCGGAACGTGGGTATCGGCGCCTACAACCCGGTGGACCGGGATTCCCAGAACCGCCAGATCGCCGGCGACATGACCTGGACCCACGGCACGCACACCATCAAATTCGGAGCCAACATCATCCGCGCCCAGAACAACATCTTCAACATCCGCCACGAGATGGGCACCTGGTACTTCAACGGCAAGTTCACCAAGGACGGCATGGCCGACTTCCTTCTCGGCATGGCCAGCCGGTGGCGGTGGGAGTCGCGGCTTCAGGTCCAGTTGCGCGCCTGGAACATGGGCTACTACATCCAGGACGACTGGAAGGTCACCCCGCGGCTGACCTTGAACCTTGGCGCCCGCTACGAGGTGTCGCTACCCTTCGTGGACAAGTACGACCGGATGGGGATCTTCGACACTTACACCGATCCGGCCAACCCCCGGCTGATCTACGCCGGCTCGGAGGGCAAGGACCGCTTCAACCGGGCCATGATCGCCACCGACACGAACAACATCATGCCGCGGCTGGGTCTGGCCTACAAACTCACCGACCGTACGGTGGTCCGTGTCGGCTACGGCATCTTCTACGGCTTCATGGAGCCGTACGGCGATGGACTTTTCTTGATCGGCAACCCGCCGAACGCCTACGTCGTGAACCGCTCTTCGAGCAAGAAGACGCCGGCGGCGATCTTGAACGAGGGGCCCCCGGAAGGATCCACCGATCTCGAAAAGGCCACCGGCCTGTCGTTCATCTCCTACGAGCGCTACCCGCCGCAGTTCTACGCCCAGCAGTGGAATTTCAACATCCAGCGGGAGTTCGGCCGGGACTGGCTGTGGGAGATCGGCTATTCGGGCTCCAAGGGTACCCACCTGGTGCGGCGCTACGACGACAACTTCTCACCGCCCGGCCCGGGCGACATCAACGCCAAACGGCCTTACAAGAGCGCCGAGATCCCGGGGACCGGAATCGTCACCTCGCCGCTGGGCCAGGTGGTCGGATACCACCACAACGGCAACTCCATCTACCACGCCTTGGTCACCCGGCTCGAGAAACGCTTCTCACGGGGCTTCACGGTGTTGCTTTCCTATACCTTCTCGAAGACCATCGGCGACGTCTGCGGCGCGGCGGCCATGGGCAATACGTCCGGCTGCGGTTTCCAGGACGTCCGCTACCTGAACCTCGAGCGGAGCGTGGACAACCAGGACGTGCCGCACCGGTTCGTCGTCAGCACGATCTTCGACCTGCCGTTCGGCCGGGGCCGGGCGGTCGGTTCGAACTGGGGGGGTGTGACGAACGCCATCTTCGGCGGCTGGTCGATCGGCTCGATCGTGACCATGGCCAACGGCCGGCCGTACAACGTCATCGTGCAGGGCAACCCGGCCAATACCGGGACCCACGGCATCGTCAACCGGCCCAACGTGCTCGGCGACCCGTATCAGTGGGACCGGACGATTGAGCAGGACTTCAACGTGACCGCATTCGAGCCGAACGAGCAGTACAAGATCGGCAATGCCGGCCGGAACATCATGCGCCAGCGCGGCTTCTTCAACTGGGATTTCTCGGCGCTGAAGAACTTCCAGTTGTATGAGCGCTTGCGGCTGCAGTTCCGCTTCGAGGCGTTCCACTTCACCAATACGCCGCGCTTCGGCCAGGCCGGCAATGTCGTCGGGACGAGCAACTTCGGGCGAATCACGAGCGCCGGCACGCCCCGCAACCTGCAGTTCGGCTTGAAGCTGATCTGGTAACCGCAGATCCGCGCCGGCTGCCCTCCCCCGGCAGCCGCGACGGACAGCGCTTCGGATATCAACGGCCGCCCGGCTCCGGTCCGGCGGCCTTCTTATTGTCCGCGCTCTGCCGCGTCCCCACACCCGGTAGAATGGATCACGAAGAGGCAACCCAGCCATGGCCAGCACCGAAATCCGTTTCCGTCTGCTCAAGCCCCTGGACGAAGCCGGGCTGGAGCGGCTCGCGCGGCTGCATTCGGTCTACGGGATTCACCGCGTGCGGCCGTCGGAGAACCTCGAGGAGATCACCGTGGACTACGATGCCTCGCGGCTCACTCCGGAACAGGTGGAGGCGTTGCTGCGGCGCTTCGGCGTGTCAGCGATCCCGGAACCCGCGGCGGCCTGAGGCGCGCCAGAGTGCGGCTTCACCGGGATACATCCCAAGCCAGATGCTCCAGTTCGGGAGCCATCAGCTTTTCCCAAGCGAGCCGGACGGCCGCCGGGGAGCCGGGCGTCGAAAAGACCACGCAACCCTGGTAGACGCCTGCGGTCGCCCGCGAGAGCATCGCCGCCGGGCCGATCTCCTGGTAGCTGAGCATGCGGAAGAGCTCGCCGAAACCAGGCAGCGTTTTTTCCAGCTTGCGGGCCAGGACGTCATAGGTAGTGTCGCGGCGGGAGATGCCGGTACCGCCATTGAACAGGATCACCCGCGCCTCGCCGTGGGCCAGCTCGTCCAGCACCCGTTCCACCTCGGCTGGTTCGTCCCGGATCAGCCGGTAGGCCGCGACTTCATGTCCACGACCCCGAATCCGCTCCTCCAGATAGGCCCGGTTAACGTCGGTCTCCGGCGTCCGCGTGTCGCTGACTGTGACGATGGCCACCGGAACCGGCCCGCGGGCGGATGCGCATTGCTTGTGACGCCGCAAACTTTCGCTCATGGGGCTCGTCTCTTCACAGAGTAGCCCAGGTCGGCGACGCGCTCTTGCCGGCCGCGAAGAACCTGGCGATCGCCGCGCGGGGGGCCGCCATCGCTCGTCCGGCCGGGCGCCGGTGATCGCAACGGAGGCGGGCTCCGTCTTTCAGGCGCCGGCGCAGACGGCCGCTGCCCGATCCTGCCAGGCATCGTTCGCTTCCAGGCTCTTGAGCTTGGCGGCGAACGTGGTACGTTTCAGTCCAAGCATTTCGGCGGCCCTCTTCTTGTTGCCCCCCGTTTTCCGCATGGCCTGTTCGAGCAAGGCGCGTTCGATGCGGCCCACGGTCTCTTCGAAATCCAGGCCCTGGTCGGGCAGGGCGATCACCGGAACCTCTCCGGGCGGGGGCGCCGGCCGGCGGGCGGCGGGCAACCGGAAGTCGCTCGGGTAGAGCATCGTCCGGTCGCCGCTCAGCGCGATGGCCATCTCGACGGCGTTCTCGAGCTGGCGGACGTTACCCGGCCAGTCGTAGCGCTCCAGCCGCTCGAGGGCTTCCGGAGAGATCCGCCGCGGCGGCAAGGCCTCGGCCTCGCAGACCTTCTCGATGAAGTGGTTCACCAGCAGCGGAACGTCGCCCCGCCGCTCACGCAATGGGGGCAACGGCAGCGGGACGACGTTCAGACGGTAGTAGAGGTCCTCCCGGAACTTGCCTTCGCGAACACGCCGGACCAGGTCGCAATTGGTGGCCGCGATCACCCGCACGTCCACCCGGATCGTTTCCGAACTGCCCAACCGCTGAAACTCGCGCTCCTGGAGCACCCGCAGCAGCTTGGCCTGCAGCTCGAGCGGCATCTCTCCGATCTCGTCGAGGAAGAGGGTGCCGCGGTCGGCCTGCTCGAATCTCCCGATGCGGTTCGCGACCGCGCCGGTGAACGCTCCCCGTACGTGGCCGAACAGCTCGGCTTCGAGCAGGTTCTCCGGCAGAGCGCTGCAGTTTACCGCCACCATGGGCCGGTTCGCCCGGGGGCTGGCCATGTGGATCGCCCGGGCCACCATCTCTTTGCCCGTGCCGGTCTCGCCGGTGATCAGGACGGTACTGCGTCGGGCGCCGATCAGCCGCACGACCTCCAAGACGTCCTGCATCGGGCGGCTCTCGCCGATCAGGAACCGCCGCCACGGCTCGGCCACCCGTTCGTTGCCGAGCCTGGCCGCTCGCAAGTTACGGTGGTGGACGGCGGCGCTTTCGAGCGCTTCCCGCAGCGCTTCCGCCGGCGCGGCGGCATTGACTACCTGGAAGGCCCCGAGCCGTGCCAAGCGCACCGCATCCATCACCGTCGCCCCCTGGTCGGCGATGATCACCGGCGCCAGCGCGTTCACCCTTTGGATCTCTTCCAGCACCTCGGCGGCCTCCCAGTTCGGGAGCGGAAACCAGGCGACTACAACGTCATAGACCGAGACCTTCAAGTGTTCCAAACCAGCCAGCATTCCATCCGCCGTCTCCACCGCTGCAGCGTGCAGCCCGGCCGCCGCACGCTGAGCCGCTGGAGCGCTTTCCGCCGACGTGATGAACAGAACCCTGAGCGCCATGGTCGTATCCGATTCCCAGCCGCTTCGGGGCCGGCTTTCACCGTTTCTTCCCCTAAGCTCCCCCTTCCATCGGATTGTGTCTGGAAATCTTTAAGACTTTTTCAACTTACTCCCTGCTGGTATGCCGGCTTATACTGGTAGGGATGCGTGCCCTTGTTTCCAGCCTGTGTTTTCTGACACTTACCCTCTCCGCTTGCTCTTCAGAAACGATCACCCACGTCGTCACGCCGTCGGTTGAGACCCTCACCGCCGACCAGCTGCGGCAGATGCTCGAGAACGATCCGAACGTCGTCTTTGTCGATGTCCGCTCCTCCCTCGAGATCCAATACGACGGCACTGTCAAAGGCTTCATCCACATCCCGATCGAGGAGTTCGAGCGCCGGTATTCGGAGCTCCCCAAGGACAAGACGATCATCGTCGCCTGCTCCATGGGAGCCCGCTCCGGACGGGCGGCGAAGATCCTCAAAGAGCACGGCTACCAGCACGTCTACGCCGTCGGCATGAGAGAGTACCAGGCCAAGGGTTATCCTCTGATCCATCCCAAGCTGTCCGAGTGACCCCTGTTTCAGATACTCTCCCCGGAGCGCCGGCCCCCGGTCCGCCGTCTCGACGCCTGCGATAAAGTAGCTTCACGTTCGGATTTCAGAATCGAGTCAAGGAGGTCTGCGATGAACCGCCGTCAGTTTCTTCACCGGGCGCCGGCCGCCGGCGCCGCGGCGCTCACCCCGGAGGCAGCGGGCGCTCCTGGGGCTGCGGGTCACCCGCAAGCCAATGAGACGGAAGTCGTCATCGAGCGCCCACAGCAGGGCCGGCCCCATAAGGGCAAAGTGCTCGTGGCGATCCAACCCCATGCCGACGACATTTCCCTGTTTGCTTCCGGGACGGTCGCCAAACTGGTACAGGAAGGCTACACCGGGCACTTGATCCGGGTGACGAACGACGACATGGCCGGTCCGGGCACCATCGGCGAGACGGTGCTGGCCAATGAAAAGGACAACGACGCCGTGGCCCGCGTGCTCGGCTTGAAGAGGGTCTTCAACCTGAACTACAACAACCACCGGCTTGACGACATCTCGGTCGTCGAGCTGCGGTCGCGCTTGATCTTCTTGTTCCGCCTGCTCCAGGCGGACACCGTGGTCTGCTACGACCCCTGGGGGCACTACGAGGAGAACCCGGACCACTACGTCATGGCCCGGGCCATCGAGTCGGCCTGCTGGATGGCCGGGATGAACAAGGACTATCCGGAGCACTTCGCTGCCGGATTGAAACCCAAGAGCGTCCGGGAGCGCTACTATTTCGCCCGGGGGCCTCAACTGGTGAACCGTGTCGTGGACATCTCGAAGACTGTCGGGACGAAGATCGACTGCATCGTCGCCAACAAGGCCCAAGGGCCCGGCGGGGACAATGGGGCTCGCCTGCGCCGGCGCCTGGCCGCGAAGGGCCTGCGGTTGCCTGAGTTGGGCGGCGACGACGAGACGGCCAACCGCGAGTATGTGCGGCTATTCTTGCTGGAGGCGAACCGGGAGCTCGGGCGCAGATACGGTCTGGAATACGCCGAGGCGTTCCACTACATCGGCCCCAAAGAGTCCCCCGTCGAAGGATACGTGGCCAAGCACGCCGTGCGCCTCTGATTCGAGCGTTCCAGTTGAGGCTCACGAGAGCCGGACGCGGCGGAAGTCGATCTTGCTCTCGTCGCTTTCGCCGAGCCCCAGCAGGCCGGCTATTTCGACGAACTCCGGCTGCATCCGCACGAAGAGGCTGTCTTCGTCGTTCGGAGCCAGGGCGATGGGCAACATCCCCATCTCTTCGCGCTTGCGGTCGAGCGCCGTCCAGCCGACGCGGTCCACCGCCACCGGATCAGTGGCGAAGTAGAGCGTCTTGTGCTCCCAGAGATACTTCCCGGTCTTGCTTCCCGGGCCGCCGTGATAAGCCCCGAGGATGCCGTCGATGACGTGCAGGACGACTTTCTCGCGGAAGATCCGGTGATCGACCACCGCCGGAATGAAGTAGCCGCAGGCGTTGTTCGAACTGGAGACATGGCTGCGGGCGACGTTGTTCACCAGCCCGTGAGAGAGATTCTTCAGCGCGATGGTGAAGCCGGCGGACTGATGGTGCTTGAGCACCCCGAGAGTGACGACCTTGTTGACCTCCTGGGTGAGGAACTTCGCCAGATAGGAGCGCCGGTGGTGCGGGTTCGACGGGTCGCCGCCCTTGGGGATCAGCGCCATTTCGACGTACTCATCCGGATCGTAGCGGTCCATGTCGAGCTGGAACTCCCCCACCTCGTCGGTGGCCCAGGTCCAGCGGACGCCCTCGGGCAACCAGCGGTCGAATCCCCCACCGAGGAACTGCTTGCGGTAGCGGTCGAAGGCCACGATGTCCCGGCGCGGAATGCCGGCGGCCTCAAGCCCGGCGACGATCTCTTGAAAGACCTCCGGGGCGGAAATGATGTAGGGCTGCCCCACCGGATTCACCTTGATCCCGACCACGTCGCCGCGTTCGAAGAAGACGCGCCAGGCTTCCTGCCAGCTCGGCGCTCCGGTAAGCTCCATCATGCCGCGGCGCATCATCTCGCGGACCGGTTCCCGCTGATACTTACCCTCGATGATCGAGCCTGGATGCTCGACGGCGACCACGCGGCCAGGGTACGGTCCGGGGATGCCCAGTTTGCCGGCGCCCGCATCGGCCCGCGCATTTGTTGTGACCCTGCGAAGTAGCGCCGGCGCCATGGCGGCGCGAAGCAGATCCCGGCGGCCCAGCTTCATATACCACCTCCGTACGCGATGAATTGCTTCGATTATACCCGGCCCGCCAGCTCGGTTCTTTGGTGAAAGCATGAGAGAGGAGCGGCCGGCACGTCCGATATAATCGGGCCCGAACGGACAAAGACGGAAGGGAGGTTTCCATGAGCCGGCAATGGACGCGAACAGCAATCGCCGCGATGCTGCTGGCCCCGCTGGTGAACGCTCAGGGCGAGGAGAAGCTCTTCGTAGCCGAGCCGTTTACCGCCGAGGGCTCCTTCACCGGGCACATCGAAGGGCCCGCTTGCGACGCCGAAGGCAACGTCTACGCGGTGAGCTTCGCCCGCCAGCCGACGATCGGCGTGGTGACGCCGGACGGCCGGGCGTCGGTCTTCGTCGAGCTTACCGGCGGCAGCCTCGCCAACGGCATCCGCTTCGGCCCCGACGGCATGATGTACGTCGCCGACTACACGAACCACAACATCCTGCGCATCGATCCGCGCACCCGCCGTATTGAGGTCTTCGCCCACGACGACCGCATGAACCAGCCCAACGATCTGGCCGTCACCCCTGACGGCGCGCTCTACGCCAGCGACCCGGACTGGAAGGCCGGCACCGGCCAGGTCTGGCGCATCGGCCGCGACGGCGCCTGCACCCGCGTCGCCGAGGGCATGGGGACGACCAACGGGATCGAGGTCTCGCCCGACGGGAGCACGCTCTATGTCAACGAGTCTGCGCAGCGCAACGTCTGGGCCTTCACCATCGAGAAAGACGGTTCGCTGTCGAACAAGCGCCTCGTCATCCGCTTCCCGGACCACGGCATGGACGGCATGCGCTGCGACCTCGACGGCAACCTCTACATCACCCGTTACGGCAAGGGCACAGTAGTGAAGATCACGCCCAGAGGCGAGGTGATCCGCGAGATCGGCGTGCTGGGGGCGCGGCCGAGCAACCTGGCTTTCGGCGGCCCGGACGGCCGCACCTGCTACGTCACCGAGGTGGAGCACCGGCGGCTGGTGCGCTTCCGGGTGGACCGCGCCGGGCTGGCCTGGTGGCGCTGGCAGGAGGCGCAGGCCGCCCGGGCGAAATACGACCTGGTGCTGAAGGGAGGCCGCCTGATCGACCCGCGCAACGGCATCGACGCCCGCCGCGACATCGCCGTCGCCGGCGGCAAGGTCGCCCTGGTGGCCGAAGAGATCCCAGCCTCAGAGGCGAAGAAGGCGGTGAACCTCGACGGCCTGATCGTCACGCCCGGCCTCATCGACATCCACGTGCATGTCTATGCCGGCACGGGATTGAGGGCCCTCACCGGCGACAACAGCGTCTATCCCGACGGCTTCTCGTTCCGCACCGGCGTGACCACGATGGTGGACGCCGGCACCTCCGGGTGGCGCAACTTTCCGGACTTCCGCCAGCGGGTGATCGAGCGCGCCAAGACCCGGGTGCTGGCGTTTCTGAATATCTGCGGCGTGGGCATGGCTCCGAAGGGCGAGAACGACCCGAACGACATGGACGCCGAAGCCGCCGCCGCCATGGCCCGCCGCCACCGGGACATCATCGTCGGATTCAAGGCCGCCCACTACAGCGAGGACGACTGGCTCGACATCGACCGCGCCGTGCAGGCGGGCAAGCTGGCGGGCTTGCCGGTGATGGTCGATTTCGGCTACATCGGCCCGCACCGTACCCTGGCCACGCTGCTCACCGAGAAGCTGCGGCCCGGCGACATCTACACGCACTGCTACTCCGGCCACCGCCTCGAGCTGCTGCCCAATGGCAAACTGAATCCGGCGATGTTCGCCGGCCGCCGCCGCGGGGTGCTCTTCGACCTCGGCCACGGCGGGGGCAGCTTCTACTGGAAGGTGGCCGTGCCGGCCTTCGAACAGGGATTCCCGCCGGACACGATCTCGACGGACCTGCACACCGGCAGCATGAACGCCGGCATGAAGGACCTGCCGAACGTGATGTCGAAGGTCCTGAACCTGGGCGTGCCGCTCGCCCGCGTCATCGAGATGACCACCTGGGCGGCGGCCCGAACCATCCACCGGCAAGAGCTGGGCCACTTGAGCCCGGGCGCGGTGGCCGACATCACCGTGCTGCGCCTGGAGGAGGGCCGCTTCGGCTTCCTCGACGCCGCCGGCGCCCGCAACACGGGCAAGAAGCGGCTGGGGGTGGAGATGACGATCCGAGCCGGTAAAGTGGTCTGGGACCTCAACGGGCGCGCCGGCCTGGACTGGCGGTCCTTCCCTTACAAGCCGCGCCGGCCGCCGCAGCGCAAGCGCACCGCCGGTGGGCCCTGACGCGCCGCCTGCGCGGCCGCCGCAACGCCGGGCCTATGCCGCTCCCAGCGCCTCGCCCACGCGGCGGGCGACGATCTCCGCCTCGCCCGGCATGAGCATCCACGGGTTGACGATCAGGTGGTCTTTCGAGCCCGGGGTCACCCGGATGGACGGCTCGCCGTCTTCGAGTTCCTTCACCACTTGCGGCACCGTCTTGCCCACCTGGCGTTCGTCCCACCAAATGTGCACGTGGGGCACGTGGTTGGCGATCTCGGGTACCACGATCTCTGTCTTCACCGTCGGAACCGAAGAAACGGCATCGACGATCAGTCGCGCCCGGCGATCCAGCTCCCGCCGCTCCTCCGCGTCGTCCTGAGCCAGGTAGATTTCCAGCGCCACCATCATGCCGAGCATCTCTTCCTTGTTGACCTTCATTCCCCGGCCGATCGTATCGCCGTGAGGAGACGTGTTCAATCGCGCCGCGGCGATCAGATCCTTGCGCCCGAGCAGCAGGCCGGCGCTCTGCGGTCCGCGGATGCCCTTGCCGCCCGAGAAGGTCACCAGGTCGAAGCCCATGCGCGTGTAGGCCGTCAGGTTCGCGCGCGGCGGTACGTCGGCGGCGGCGTCGGTGAAGGTGGGAACTCCGTATTTCTTGCCGATTTCCACGAATTCTTCGCGGTGGACCTTTCCTCTAGGGTCGGCCGTGTTCAGGAAGAACATCATCGCCGTCTGGTCGTTGATCGCGTTCTCGATCTCCTCGCGGGTCTCCACCTCGATCAGCTTGATGCCGCAGTCGCGAATCGCGTGATCGTAGCCGAAGCGGTGCGACTTCTGAATGATCACCTCGTTCTTCATGCCCGTGGTGTCGGGCAGGCGCCTGATCTTCTCCGGATCGGTGCCGGTCAAGCAGGCGGCGGTGCCGAGGGTCAGCGCCGAAGCCGCCCCGGCGGTGACCATCGCCGCCTCGCAGCCGAGCAGCTCCGCAATCCGCTTGCCGACGGCGTCGTGAAGCTCATCCAACACCACGTACTGGCGTGACGCGTAGAGGATGGCGTCCATCACCTCGGGGGGCATCAGCGACGCCGTCAGAGCAGTATAAGTGCCGGCCGCGTTGAGGAACGGCCGGACCCCCAGTTCACGGAAATAATCGCGCCCGGTGCGCCGGCCGCAGCCCGTCACGCCAACGCCGGCCAAGGGCGCGGCGCCCAACGCTCCGAGAAATCCTCGCCGGTTCAACATGGTAACGATGACCTCCTTTGCGGTTTTGATCTTGACGCTTCCGGCGGCCGGAGTCAAGCGGGGTTGCCCGCCGGGGGATTCCACGTGGACATCCCTGTGCGGCCCCTCTCGCTGCTTTCCGGCCGTCCGGCCGCTCCCGGCGGGGCCTTCGGCAATGCGGGCGCACCCGTGGTCCGGGTATTCCGAGCTTGACCGGGCGCACCATGCGTCTTAACAAAGAATTCAAGAGCGAAAAATACCCGGATCGATGCGGCAACGAGATGAGAGATCATGGGCCGCTACGGCCCTTGCGGGCGCACTCCTGGCTCTCGCGCTGCCGCATAGTGCGGCGTTCGTCGGAAAAACGCCGGTTCAAGTGTGCTGGAGCGGCCTGGGACCGCTGGTCGAAGGGCGGTCGGTGAAACTGACGCTCGCCGGCGGGACGCGCATCCGGGGCCGTGTAATTGCGGTTCACCGGGAGGCGCTCGAGATCGCCGTGAAGAAGACTTCGGCTCGGACGGCGGCTCCGAAGGGCCGCCGGGAGATTCCGCGGAGCCAGGTGAAATCGATCTCCGTGCGCAAGAAGCGAAGCGTTCTGGGGCGGGCGATCTTGACGCCGTTGCTCGGGCTGGCGGGGGCCGCCGGCGCCGCCGGCCTCATCTCCTGGGAGGTGCTCCTGGCGGGTTCGAGCGACGGGGCTCAGTGGGCGTTCGTTCTGGGCGTCGCTGCCGGCGCGGCAACGCTCGGATATCGCCTCGGCTCGCGCCTGGACCACAAGTGGGTCGAGATCCTTCTGCTGCCGGAGGCCGGGCCTTCCTGCCGGGGAGTGCCGCCCGGGCCGCCCCCCGCAGCGATCCCGGGCGCGGGCGAAACCAAAGATGGTAGACTCGACTCCACGGGAGGTGAAGGTATGGCAAACGACCGCAGAACGATGCTGAAGACGGCCGCCGCCGCGCTGGCCGGCGTGGGCGCCGCCCAAGCGGCCGGCAAGGAAGAGAAAAAAGTTCACGGACTGCCGGAAAACCCCGAAAAGACACCGCTGTTCTCGCCGGTGGTCACTTTCGGCCGGCTGGTGTTCCTCTCCGGCATCGGGGCCCACTTTCCCGGCGACATCAAGGCCCACACCAACCACGTCCTCGACGAGATCGAGAAGCGTTTGAAGATGGCGGGCTCCTCGATGGACAAAGTCCTCAAGGTCAGTGTCTTCCTGAACGACATCAAGGACTACGACGCCATGAACGAGGTCTACCGGGGCCGCTTCGGCAAGCAGCCGCCGGTGAGGACCACGGTGGCGCCGGCCGGCGGGATCCCGGGCAAGTCGCTCGTCGAGATCGACGTGATCGCTTACGTGTGAGCGGTCTTCGGTGGGCCGGAAGACAGCGATTGCGGCCCCGCGCCGGGCGGTGTACGCTGGGTCTTTCGGCCCAAATCCCACGCTAAGACGAGGGTTAGGACGATGCCGGTGAAGGACGATCTGCTCGAAATACTCTGTTGCCCGAAGACGATGGCTCCGCTCAAGGTGGTGGATGCCGCCGCTCTGGCGAAGATCAACGAACGGATCCAGGCCGGCGGCGTGACGTATGAAAGCGGCGCGCCGGTGAAGGAGCCGCTCGAAGAGGCGCTCGTCACGGTGGACAACGAGAGACTCTACGCGGTCAAGGACAGCATCCCCATCATGCTGATCGACGAGTCGATTCCCACCGCGCAACTGGGCGAGGAGGTCACGGCGCTGCTGCGGGCCATTCCCGGCAAACAGTGAGGCCGCTCTCCGGACCGGTGCCGCTCCGGCGATTGGTCCACCGTTTTCCCTCGGCTGGCGGCTAAACCCCGCCCTTCAAGGGCCGATATGCACAGCAGGATGACGGGCGAGCCGCTGCGTGTGCTCCTGGTGGAAGACAACCCCGGCGACGCGCGTCTGCTCCAGGAGACGCTCGGCGAGGAGGCGGGGGACGCCTTCGAGATCGAGTGGCGGCAGACCCTCGAAGAAGCCGTCGAGTGCGCCCGGTCAGACCCCCGCCGGGTGATCGTCCTCGATCTCAACCTTCCCGACAGCGAAGGGTTCCAGACCTTCTCCCGGATGAAGGCGGCGGCCCCGCAGACGCCCATCGTCGTGCTCACCGGCCTCGAGGACGAGCAGTTGGGCCTGCGGGCCATTCAGCACGGGGCCCAGGACTATCTCGTCAAGAGCGATCTGACGGCCGGCCAGGTGGTCCGGGCGGTACGATACGCCGTGGAGCGCCACCGGAGCAGGCTCCGGGAACGGGAGCGCGCGCACGAGGTGAACCGGGGCAAGGTGATCGGCCTCGTCGGGGCCAAGGGGGGTGTGGGGACATCCACGGTGGCGTTGAACGTCGCGGCGCTGCTGGCGAGAACCACCGGACGCTCGATTGCCGCAGTGGAGCTGACGGGCCGCCGGGGCAGCTTTTCGGCGATGCTCGGCGAGAGCCCAACCCACACGCTGGCGACGCTCTTGCGGTTCGACCCGGCGACGGCCACCGAAGAAATGTTCGACAAGTGCCTCTACCGGGCCCCCTACGGCTTCGACGTGCTCTTCTCCCCCCAGCAACCCAGCGAGTTTCTTGATCCCGGCGCCGACGATCTCCGCGACTTGATCGACCGGCTGGCTCAACGCTGCGCCTACACTCTCCTCGACCTGCCGGGCATCGGTCTGCATGAGACCGAAGCGGCGCTCGGCGGCTGCGATGCCCTGGTTCTCGTCGGTGAGCGGGACCGCGCCGGCGTCGCCGCCGCCCATGCCGCGGTGGGCTGGCTGCGGAACCACCAGGTCCCGCCGGCGGGGCTGGTGTTGGTGAACCGCGTTCTGCTCACCGACGTCTCTTCGCCCCGGGCGGTGGCCTCCGAGCTCCGCTGCGACCTGTTCGGCGTCGTTCCGCCGGCCCCGGATCTCGCCGCTGGGGCCCAGCGCGTCGGCGCTCCGCTGGCGTTGCACCGGCCTTTGAGCGCTCCGGCCCGGATGCTCACCACCATCGCCGAGCGGATCGCCCGGGCCGTCAGCGGCCCTTCACGCGCCCGGCTGCTGACGCCGGAGAAGGCCCATCGGGCGTAGCTCTCCCGCCGGGCCGCACCTGGCGAACCACGCGATCGCTTCTGTACTTCCCTGAGCCGGACCGGTAGAATACGCCCGAGGATCGCGAACCATGAGACTTCTACTCGCGCCGACGCGCGCAACGCGCGCTCCGGCCGTCCTTCTCGCCGCCGTTGTCCTCGCCTGGTGCGCTTGCGCCCCGGCGCCCCTTCGCCTGGAGACCGAAGCCGATCTTCGCAACGCCGCCGAGGCCCGCCTGGCGCAGCTCGACGGCGCGATCGCCCTCGAAGGCCTCGAGCGTCCCGTCGAAGTGCTGCGCGACGAATGGGGAGTGGCCCACATCTACGCGGAAACCGTCCACGATCTCTTCTTCGCCCAGGGTTTCGTCGCCGCCCAGGACCGGCTCTATCAGATGGAGATCTGGAGGCGCACCGGCGCCGGCGAACTAGCTGAGGTCTTCGGCGAGGAATACCTCGAGCGCGACCGGCTGGCCCGGCTGGTGCGCTACCGCGGCGACATGGAGGCCGAGTGGCGGAGCTACTCGCCGGACGCCAGAAAGATCGCCGCGGCGTTCACCGAAGGAATCAACGCCTATATCCGCCACCGCGGTGACAATCTGCCCATCGAGTTCGAGCTGCTCGGCTTCCGGCCCAAGAAGTGGAAGCCCGAGGACTGCCTGCTGCGGGTGGCCGGCCTCATGATGGTGCGCAACGTCCGCCAGGAGATCGCCCGGACAGAGATGACAGCGAAGCTCGGGCTGGCGATGACCCGGAAGTTCTTCCCCGCCGATCCGCCTGTCAGCTTCGCCCCGGATTCCGAGCTGGAGCTGGATGGGCTGGACGGCCGCGTCATTGAGAACTACCTGCGCGTTTCCGCCATTCCCCGGCTGCCGGGCGCCGACGGCAGCAACAACTGGGTCGTCTCGCCCGCGCTGTCGGCCACCGGCAAGCCGCTGCTCGCCGGCGATCCGCACCGCGCCCTCACGCTTCCGTCGCTGCGTTACATGGTGCACCTGATCGGACCCGGCTGGAACGTGATCGGGGCGGGAGAGCCGGCGCTTCCGGGTGTGGCCATCGGCCACAACGAGCGCATCGGCTGGGCCTTCACCATCGTGCAGTACGACCTGGCGGACCTCTTCGTCGAGCGCGTCGATCCGGAGACCCCGCGGCGCTACCGTTACGGCGGCGAGTGGCTGAAGATGAAGGTGGAGCGCGAGAAGGTCCGGGTGAAGGGGCGCGACGAGCCGGTCGAGGTGGAATTGAAGTTCACCCGCCACGGCCCGGTGATCTGGGAGGATCCCGAGCGGCCCCGCGTGGTGGCTTTGCGCTGGGCGGGTCAGGAGCCCGGGACGGCGGGGTACCTGGGCAGCCTGGCGCTGGACCGGGTGGGGAATTGGGAAGAGTTCGTCGAGGCGATGCGGAGCTGGAAGGCGCCGGCCGAGAACATCGTCTATGCCGACGTGGAGGGCAACATCGGCTGGATTCCGGCGGGGCTGCTGCCCATCCGGAAGAACTGGCGCGGCCTGTTCCCCGTGCCGGGGTTTACCGCTCAGTACGAGTGGCGCGGTTTCCGCGACGTGGACGAGCTGCCCCGGCGGTTCAACCCGCCCGAAGGCTTTATCGCCACTGCCAACCACAACATCCGGCCGCCGGACTATCCTTACGACCTCGGCTTCGACTGGGCGCCCGGGTACCGCTTCGCGCGGATACGGGAAGTGCTCTCCCGAGGCGGAAAGTTCACCGTAGGTGACTTCGAGCGGCTCCAGCACGACGAACTTTCGCTGCCCGCGCGGCGCCTGGTGCGGCTGGTCGAGACCGCCCCGGTAGCCGGCAGCGCCGTCTTCCGGCAAGCCAAGCAGATGCTGGGCGAGTGGGACTGCGTCGTAGGCAAGGGCTCGGCCGCCGCGGCGCTCTACGAGGTCTGGCAGCCGCTGCTGGCCGATCACCTGGTAGCCGCCGAGGCGCCGGGCTTCGATCCCGAGCTGATCCTCGAGAACCTCGCCATGCCCGTCCTCATCAAGCTGCTCTCCGAGTCGCCGGATCGCGACGGGATCCTGCGCGATTCCCTGGAAGAGGCCTGGCAAGAGACGGTCCGGCTGTTGGGGCCGGATCCGGCCGAGTGGCGCTGGGGCGCGCTGCACCACGCTGTTTTCCGCCACCCGCTGGCGAACACGGATCCCCGGCGCGCGGTCTTCGATCTGGCTCCGGTCGAGCGCGGCGGGGACGGCTTCACGGTGAACGCCACCCGTGGTCCAGGCTTCCGCCAGACGCACGGGGCCTCCTACCGCCACGTGCTCGATCTGGCCGATTGGGACCGCTCGGTCTTCACCTCGACGCCGGGCCAGTCGGGCCAGCCCGCGAGCCCACACTATTCCGACCTGCTCGCGCCCTGGGCCGAGGGCCGTTACGCGCCGCTGCTGTTCTCCCGCGCGGCGGTAGAGGACCATACCGCTCACCGGCTGACACTCGAGCCGGCGAGCTGAGCCCGCTTCGAGCGCCATCGTCCGGCAGCGGGAATACCGCGACGATGCGGCGCCAGTCTGGAAGATCACCTGCACTCGGGCAACAGCGCCTCGGAGAGAGTCGTCGGGCAGGAGCATGGCGGCCTGTCGGGGCCGGCCCCTCCCAGGTGAGCGAGGGTGCACTTTGCCACCGGCGATTCAGGGGAAAGAGCGGCCGCGGTTTCGAGTTTCCGGCGAGCTTCCTCAAGACGGCCCTGACTAGCCAAGAACAAGCCGTAAACGAGGTACGTGCGGGCCACTTCGGGCCGGCGGGTTTCGATTTGCCGCAGTTCGGTTTCGGCCTCTACGCTTTGGCCGGCGAGAGCGCGGACAACCGCTTTGGCGAGGAGCAGATCGGTATCGCCGGGCGCCGCTTCGGTGGTTCGGCCCAGCAGCTCCAGAGCATCGGTGTAGCGGTTGTGCTGGACCAGGAAGATAGCCGCCCGGCGAGCCAGCGATGGGCGGGTGACAGCGAACCGCAAGCCTTGCTCCGACGCGCTCTCAGCTTCGGCCCGGCGACCGCACGCATCCAAGAGTTCGGCTTTGAGAAGAAAATAATCTCCCTTCCGCCGGGCTTTGGCCGTCTGGTCCAGCACTTGGAGGGCGCGCTCCGGCCCGCTGGTGTAAAACGTTGCGATGGCCAGCTCCAACCGGGCCCTGGGCCGCCGGGCGACCGCAAGCTCGAGGAACCGCCGCGCGAGGTCGTAGTGACCGGCCCGCAGCAGCGACCTACCGGCGCCCTCGCGCACCTCCGCGGGGGCGTTCCGCCTCAGCAACGTCTCGAATTCGCGGATTGCGTCCCCGGTGCGTCCGTCGGCGAGTAGTAGTTGAGCGAAGCGTAGTTGCAAGTCCGGCTGGTCGGGACGGAGCTTTGCCAGCCTGCCGAACCGCTCGATCTGCTGCCTTCTCCGTTCGGCGGGGGGCAGGCTAGCCAACTCGATCATCACCGGTTCCTTGCTGAAGTCACGTCCCTGGGACGGCCGCACCTGCTGAAACTTCCCTAGGTACTCCGCCGCTTCCTGCCGACGATCGAGCGCCATCAGCGCCCGGCCCAGGTGCAGCAGGATCTTTGGATCTTCCGGACCCACGGCGAGAGCCCGCCGGAAGGCCTTCTCGGCATCGGCGGGGCGGCTCAGGTCCATGTAGACCAAGCCCAACAGATCGAGCGCCGGCGCGCCTTCGGGCTGAAGAGCGGCGGCCCTTTCCAAAAGGGCCAGCGCCTCGGCGGGACGGCCCACTCGCCTGAGCAGCCACGCCCGGGAAACGTACGCTCCGCCGAACTTCTCGTCCAGGCTGATCGCCTTGGCCAGCTCGTCGAGAGCCTTTTCCGGTTCCGCCCGCCAGATGAGATGCGCCAGGTCGTAGTGCGCCCGGGCGTCGTCCGGGTGTCGCTCGAGGTACCAGGCGAGCTCCCGGAAGCCCTCCTCCCGGCGTGACTCCGTCCGGGCGCACACCCGGCCGCGGTCACGCCGGGCGGTGTCGTCGTCGGGGCGCAGCTTGAGGTATTCGTCCAACGCGAGCGCGGCGTCACCGTAATAACCGGCCCCCTCGGCGGCCCTCGCGAGGGATCGCAAGATGTCGGCCCGCCGGGGAGCTGCTTTGCGGGCCTTGGCGAGCCAGAACACCGCCCGGCTGTAATCGCGCAGTTCCGAGTTGACGAGTCCAAGTTCAAGGAGCGCGTCCGCCTCGCCCGGGTGGAGTTTGACAGCCGCTTCAAGGGCGCTGCGGGCGCGTTGGTAATGGCCGGCGCGGGCCGCGGCACGGCCTAAGTTGAACAAGACATCGAAGTCTCCGGGATACGAGACCAGCACCGACTGGAACGCCTGCTCAGCCCGTTCATACAGCCCGATCCGAGCACACGTCAGCCCGAGAGTGAACAGCAGCTTCGGATCCCGACCGGCGCTCTTCTCGAGAGTGTCCAGAATCTCCGCCGCCGCCTTGGTCTTCCCGGCCCAGTGCAAGGCTTCGGCCCGGAGAAGGAGCGCCGCGGGACCGGAGTCGGTGACACGGGCCAGGTGCCGCAAGGCTTCGGCCCCTCTTCGCTGTTCGACCGCCAGCCGGGCGAGCTGCAAGCGGGCGTTCTGGTGGTCCGGCCTGAGACTCAGGAGGCGTTCGAAAAAGGAACGCGCCTTTTCCGGCTGCCCGCAGAGCAGATAGTGGTTTCCGGTGTTGTTCAGCAGCGCCGGCGACGGCGCGCCAGCGGCGAGCGCACTTTGGTAGAGCGCCTCGGCCTCCTTGCATCTGCCTTTCTGGTCAAGCTCGGCGGCCTGACGCAGAAGGGAGTGCTGAGGTGCGGCAAGCGCCGCAAGGGTGAGCAGAACGCAGGTTGCGCCAAGCACTGCGCGCATGGGAGCAACACGATCGTAACGCAAAAGGCCTGCCCTCGCCTCGGACAGGCGAGGGCAGGCGCAGGGGCCGAGTGTGACAAGTGGTCAGAATTCGATCCTGCCGCCCAGCTGCAGCCGGCGGCCGAAGGAATTCCGCCTGATGTTGTCAGTGGTTCCGAACTTGCTGCTGTAGATGTTCGTGTAAGGATTCTCCCAGGTCATCGTATTCGGGGCGTTGAAAGCGTCCATCCGCAATTGGAACCGGACCTTCTCGGTGATGTTGAAGTCCTTCACGATGGACATGTCCATCACGAAGAAGCCGGGTCCGGTAAGTCCGTCGAACTGCCAGGGGTTCGAACGCCGAGTGTACGGCGGCAGTTTGTCGAAAACAGACGTGTCGAACCAACGCTCCGGCCGTGGATTGTCGATCACGGGATTCCCCTTCACAATCATGCCGCCGAAGCGCAGGAACTCGCCGGATCTCCATGTGATCAGGCTCGACAGCACCCAGCCGCCGAGGATTCCGTCCACCACCGGATGGGCGTTGCTCAGGTACCGGCGGCCCCGGCCGAACGGCAAGTCCACGGTGCCGGCGAAAGAGACCCGGTGGTGCTCGCGGTTGCTGTCCTGCCAGGTCCAGTTCTGCAGAAACGAATCGACGTTGTCGTAGAAGACCTGCTCGCGCTGCACATTGAAGTTGTACCCGAACATGAACGAGTAACCGCTGCGGTACCGCTTCACCAGCCGGATCTGCAGGGAGTGATATTTCATGTCGCCGCCCTTGATGGCGTCGTTTTCCCTCAAGCTGAGGTACTGGGGGTAAGGCCTCATCAGCGACTGTAGGCTCACTTCTTTCTGATAACGCAAAGGCCCCGGGAACTTGTCCGGCGTCAAGTAGTTGTAGAAGGGGTTGGGCACCTTCTGGTTGACGGCGCTGCCGAATTCCAGCGCCGGCCGGGGATCGGTCTGGTTCACGTCGGGGCGCACCGAAACCTGACTGGAGAAATTCAGGTAGTACGTGACGTCGAGCACCATCGCGAGCGGCAGTTCTCGTTGCAGGGACAGGTTGAAGCGGTTGCTCCGCCCGCGCGGCCGGTTGCCGGGAACGACGAAGTTGATGCTGTCACCCAGGTTCGTGTACCGGCCGAGTTTTTTCTCCGTGAGCGGGGTGAGCGGATTCGTCGGTGGGAATGGATCGTCCAGAACCATCTGAGGGACTCCCTGCACCGCCGGCGGCGCTCCGGAAACGGCCTTATAGCCGTGATAGTACGTGTTGTCGAAGATGTTGTTCTGGCCGGTGGCGGTCCACGGCGTGACGTAGAGCCCCCAGCCTGCGCGCAGCGACGTCTTGTCGTTGATCCGGTAAGCGGCGCCGACGCGCGGTGAGAATCCACCCCAGGGGGACTGGTCCCACTGGCCCCGGTGCTCGCTGTCGGCGAAATGGAACGCCCCGTTGAAGATCGTCGGCCCGTCATAGAACTGCCGCAATTCTTCCGGCATCACCGGAGCCGTGGCAGGGTCGTTCATTTCCGGGATGGGGTCGTTCAGGTCGAGGGGCCGCGTCAGGCGGTTCTTGGGGTCGCGGTAGGCCTGCTCATACTCGTACCGCAGGCCGAGGTTGATCGTCAGGTTCCGGCTGACCTTCCAATCGTCGTTGATGAAGCTGCTGAAGGAGCGGTTCTGCCCACGTGGAACGATGGAAACCGTCATCGATGTCGTGCCGCCGTTCCAGGCCGTCGGCGGCCGCGCCGTCGGCTGGATGGCCCCCAGCAGGAACGTAGCGTAGCCATCGCCGGACAGCCGGGTGTCAGGGCTGACGTAAGTATCCGCCGTGGCGTCTTCCTGGAAGCCGAAGCCTGGATACTGCATGATCAGTAGGCTCGTGGTCCGGGTGCCACGGGTATCGAAGCCGACCTTGATGTAGTGCTTGCCGCGCTGCTGGGCCAGCTTGGCGGCGAACGAATCGCCGTTCGGATGCTGCTGCCAGAAGCCTCCACCCGGGCCCATATGCGTAATGGCCCCGCCGTTGCGCACTGTCATGCGGGGAATCAGCACGGGGATCATTGGGTCCGAGTATAGCGGCTTGTACCAGTCCGAGCCCGGCCAAAGCCTGGACCATTCCTCGAGCGTACTCGTTGATCCGGGCCGCGCATCGTCGATGAAGTTCTGATAACTCCCGTTCAAGTCCAACACCGTCGAGGGACTGAGCACATAGACGACATCACCGGAAACCGACATGGCGTTGCGCTGGCTGCCGCGGTCCGATACGAATACATCGGAGCCGGTCGGATTGGAGGTCGTCACCGGCGTCCACAGTTTGCTGAAACGGCCGTAAACCCGCAGTTTCTCCGTCACGTTGTAGTCTACGCGTTCCGAGAGGTTGTGATAGTCGAACGTGATCGGCAACGGCGCGTAGTAGTTGTTGATGTGATAGGGGCCGTCTCCGGTCCGGTTGGGCTTCCACAGCCGGTCCATGTAATCCCTGGCGACGCGGCTCTGCCGGGAGAGCGGGATGCGGTTGCCGGGGAAGGGGTCCCGCTTGACGATCGAGCCATCCGGGGAGGTCCAAGTGGAAAAGGGGTCGTAGACGGTGCGCAAGCCGCCGATGTTGTTCAGCGATTGGGAGAAGTCGCCTTTTCTCTCGAGATCGGTGGGCAGCGTGCTGAACAGGTCATTCGCCTGGGTCCTCTTGTGCTGCTCGTAAGCAAAGAAACTGAACAGCTTGTTTTTCAGGATCGCGTTGCCCAGCGTGCCGCCGAAGATGTGGTTGCGCTCTTTGTTGATCGTGTGACGGACGCGGTTCTCCACCGCGTTCGCCCAGGGATACTGGCCCTGATAGAAAGCGACCCCGTGCCATTCGTTGGTCCCGGACTTCATCGTCAAACTGATGGCCGATCCGGAACTGTGCCCGTATTCGGCATCCACGGCATTCTGCTGGACGGTGACCTCCTGGACCGAATCCGGCGCCGGCATGTAGCTGGTCTTGTAACCCATGACGATGGGGCTGCCATCGATTTGTAGGTCATTCGAGAAGTTGCTGCCCCCGCCGATCTCCTGCCGGTTCCCAGACCAAGTGAAGTAGGGCTCTTGTTCGCGGGCCCGGTCGTTCAGCCTCACGGCGGGATCTACCTGGGAGAGCAGCAAGGGATTCCGGTAGACCTGGGGCAGCCTGGCAGTGATCACGCTGTCAACCGTCGTTTCCAGCTTGCCCGTGTTGAACTGGACGGTCGTAGCCTCCGCAGTGACAGTGATCTCTTGCTGGACGTCGCCCACTTCCATCACGGCGTCTACGGTGACGTCGCCGCGGGAAACCAGGTTGATGTCCTCCTGGACGAACTTCCGGAATCCGGGGGCCTCGACGGTGACCGTGTATGTCCCCGGCAGCACCATATCGAACAGGTAGGCCCCCGTCTCGCTGGTCTGACGAGTCGCGCTCACGCCTGTATTCACGTTCAGCAGTGTGACAGTGGCCCCTGGGATCGCTGCGTTGCTGGCGTCGGTCACCGTGCCCTGGATCCTGCCCCGATATTCCTGAGCCGTGGCTAGTGAGCAGGAGAACACCAGAACAAGCAAGATAGTTCCAGAAATGGCGAGTATTCTCTTCATTACAAACTCCCTTCGACCTCCGGTCCGCGGGCGGATGTACCCCGAGCCGCTTTCAGCTGTGCAGGCGGAATAACGGCGCACATCCCCGCGCCAGTACGCTAATTCGCTTGTCGGGAGGGGTCAAGTGGCAGGAAGGTGACTAAACAGTGAACGCGCTCTCACAGACAGCGACGACGCGTGGAACCTGAAGTGTGCGGGGGAGCTAATCGAGAGAGCACCAACGACCTTGTGCCGGTTTCGGACCGGTGTTATACTGCCCGCGTTTCCATAGTATTCACGTGAACGGTGGGCGCCATGCAAGCCTTGCTGGACCGCTGGGGAATTCGGGAGGTCCCGACATCCGATGAGCGGTGGAAGTTGGTGGAACGGATTCTCGCGAGCGACGCGTTCCACAGGGCGCCGCAACTGCGGGACATCTTGGTCTACGTCGCCGCCCGGAGCCTGGCCGAGTCTCCGGTTACGATCAGCGAGCAGGAAATCGGGTCTCTTGTGCTTGGCCGCGGCCCGGACTTCGACCCCGGACACGACAATATCGTACGGGCACAAATGCGGCATCTTCGCTTGAAGCTTGCCGAATATTTCTCCGGAGAAGGGCGCTCGGAACCTGTATTGGTCACTATCCCGAAAGGCCACTATGTGGCGCGGTTCGAACCGCGCCCGCTGCCCACCGCCAGGGAACCAAGGCAGGCGGGCGGAGCGCCGGAGGCTCCGGGGGCGGGCGGTCCCTCGATCCCGATCTTCAGGAAGGGCCGCCGCGTGGCTGTCGTCGCTGTGCTCGCGGCGGCCGCCGGTTTCCTGACGGGCCGGCTGGCTCCCCGGGAGCCGCCGCTCGCTCCTAAAGGGTATTCGATCTACGACGACGTGCTCGGTCCAGGAATCGGCGCCGACGCCCGGGAGACAGTGCTCGTGCTGGGCAACCCGGTGGTGCTGCTCTACGCCGGCTCACCATCGAAAGAAGGCAAAGAAATCGGCGCCGGGGCGGCGATCCGGATACCGCCAAAGCTCGCAAGACAGTTCGAGTCCGCTATCAACCGTGCCGATAAGGCCATGCCTTATCGCCTGCTGCAGATCAAAACAAACGACTATACAGGCCTGGGTGACGCCACCGGATGCTTCTACCTCGGTGGGCTGCTGCGCACCCTTGGCCGGCAACTTGTGGTGACACAAGCCCGTTTCCTGAGCTGGGACTCAGCGCTGCGGCGGAACTTGATCATCCTCGGGTCCCCCCATATCAACGAGTGGGCCGACGCCAACATTCCCCGGCACGACTACACGATCGTCAAGATGGGAATCGAGAACCGGAATCCTCGCCGGGGAGAACCCAGTATCTACCGCGAGAAGTGGGACTCGTCCGGCAACCCGGTGCTGGATCACGGCCTCATCTGGGCCTGGAAGACCCCGGCCGGTTCCCGTGTCCTCGTGCTGGCCGGGCCATCGAGCGCCGCCACCGGCGCCATGGCCCAACTGTTTGCCGACCCGGAGCGGTTCCGGCCCATCTACGAGAAACTCAAGGCCGACACTCCGGGAGGTGGCTTCCCGTCGGACTGGCAGGTGCTTTTCCGGGTGGACATCCGGGACAACCTGCCGATCAAAGTGACCTACCTCAACCACCGGATCTATGCGCCGTTGCCGTAGACGGCGGCCTCCAGCATCGCTCAACGCCCGCAGTATCCTGGGTTTATGCGCCTTGCTTTCCTGGCGGTGTCTCTGTGGCTGGCGGGCGGCTTGACCGCCGCCCAGCGGGACGCCGCCGGACTCTACGCTCGCCACTGCGGCAAGTGTCACGATCCCGACCGCGCCGGCCAGACGCCCACGATCAACGAATTGCGCCTCCTCCCACCTGAGGAGATCCTCGGCGCCATGCTGACCGGCACAATGAAACAGCCGGCGGAACGTCTCAGCGACGAGGAAAAACGCGCCCTCGCGGAATGGATCGCCGGGCGCGCCCTGGGCTCCGCTCCGAACACGCTCCGCGTGGATTATCGGCACCGTGGCGATGCCCGCCACGAAGAATTCTCCCTCGACGGACTCTGGCGGGAGGGCGAGTGGGCGGGACCCCAACGTCCCGGCACCGCAGGCTTGAATCTCGGCAAGTACCGTTTTGTTGTCCGCTACGTGCGCGACGGCCGCCTGCACTATGCCGGCGGCTTCTCGAGCATCTACGGGGAGTGGGAAACCACGGCCGAGGCTAAGAAGCGCACGCGGGAGTTCCACGAAAGCGTCCGGTTCCCCATGCCGCGGGCGCCGGTGAGAGTTGTCATCGAGAAGCGCGACCGCCGCAACCGCTTCCAGCCCGTGTGGAGCACCGTCGTGCGCCCCGAGCAGGCGCGCCGTGTCGCCGTTCCGGGCGGCCTGAAAGCCGAACCGCTGATGAAAAACGGCGACCCCGCGGGCAAAGTGGACCTGCTCGTCCTGGGCGACGGCTACACTGCGGCCGAGATGAAAACGTGGCGCGCCGACGCCTCCCGCGCGGTCGAAGCTCTGTTTTCGGTCTCCCCGTTCCGCGAACGGCGGCAAGACTTCAACGTCTGGATCCTCGACACCCCAGCGGCCCGAAGCGGTGTGTCGCGCCCTTCGAACGGCATCGAGCGGACCTCGCCCCTCCACGCCACCTACGATGCCCTCGGCAGCGAGCGGTACGTGCTCGTTTTCGATGACAAGCACCTGCGCGATATCGCCGCCGCGGCCCCCTACGACTTCCTGCTCATCCTCGTCAACGAGCGCAAGTACGGCGGCGGCGGCATCTACAATCTCTACGCCACGGCAGCGGCTCACAACGCTTTCACGCCCTACTTGATCGTTCACGAGTTCGCCCACCACTTCGCCGGCCTGGCCGACGAGTACTACACGAGCGACGTCGCCTACGAGCTGGATCCCGACGCGCCCGAGCCCTGGGAGCCGAACGTGACCCGCGACCCCAAGGCAGACAAATGGGCGGACCTGCTGGCCCCGGGCATCCCGCTGCCTACGCCCTGGCCCAAGGCCGAATTCGAGCGCCGCCAGCAGCAGACCCAGGCCAAGCGGAGGCGGTTGCGCGCCGGCGGCGCCTCCGAACAGGAACTGGAACAGCTCTTCCGCGAGGAACGCGAGTGGACCACGAAGCTCCTCTCACAGGCGAAATACGCGGGGAAGGTCGGGGCTTTCGAGGGTGCGAACTACTCGCCCCGGGGCTTCTACCGGCCGCAGGTGGATTGCCTGATGTTCACCCGCGACGACGTCGGTTTCTGCGCCGTCTGCCGCCGGGCCATCGAGCGGGTCATCGACCTTTACACCGGGCGCTGATCCGTTGAGGGCCTCCCGCTTCGCCAGGATCGAGGGAACCGCAAACCCCGGCGCGGCCGTCGTGTACCATGAAGAAGAAAAGAACCTGCAACCCTCCCGGCGGCGCCTGCCGCTCGGACCGATCGATCAAGGAACCGAGGAGTGAAACGCATGAGACCAGTCGTTGCTTTCTTGCTCACACTGACCGTGTTCGTGGCGTTGAGTGCGATCGCCGCCAAAGCGCCGGACAAGATCGTCTTCGAAACGAAAATGGGCAACGTGACCTTCAACCACAAGGCCCACGTGGATCGCGCGGGCGGCAAGTGCGAAACCTGTCACGACAAGCTCTTCCCGCAATCCCGCAAGCCCATCAACTTCAAGCAAGGCATGCACAAGCCGGCCGAGAAAGCCCAGAAGTCTTGCGGCGCCTGCCATCATCCGGGCGGCAAGGCCTTCGAAACGAAGGGAAACTGCAAGAAATGCCACGTGAGGAAATAGGCTGAGATTCCAGCCCCCGATAAGAATTCCCGGGACCGGCGCCGGCGCCTCCGGCCGCCGGTCTCTGCATGATCAGCCAGCCTTCGCTATTGGGCGCGCTCGGCCGTCTTTGTCTCGCGCAGCGCCCGCACCTCGGCTTCCAGCCCGGCGATGCGCTTGTTCACTTCTTCGAATGCCTGCATCACCGGATCTGGCAACTTGCCGTGTTCCAGCACCTCTTGTTCAGACTCGAGGAACCTCTCGCCGCGCTGCCGGACAATCCGCCCGGGAACCCCCACCACTGTCGAATGGTCCGGAACGGACTTGATCACCACGCTACCGGCGCCGATCTTGACATAGTCGCCGATGGTAATGTTCCCCAGCACCTTGGCGCCGCTGCCGACCACTACGTGGTTGCCGATCGTCGGGTGCCGCTTCCCTTTCTCCTTGCCGGTGCCCCCAATCGTCACTCCCTGATAGAGCAGCACGTCGTCGCCGATTTCCGTCGTCTCGCCGATCACCACCCCCATACCGTGGTCGATGAAGAACCGCCGGCCGATCTTCGCCCCCGGGTGAATCTCTATTCCAGTAATCGCGCGGTTGATCTGGGAGATGATCCGGGCGATCAGCAGCATCCTGCGCCGATAGAACCAGTGAGCGAGTCGGTGCCAGAGGATGGCATGGAAGCCCGGATAGCAAAGCACGATCTCCAGCACGCTGCGGGCCGCCGGGTCTTCGCGGAAGACCGTCTCGATCTGCTCCTTGATGGCGCGAAACATCCTGTACGTTCCATTATCCGCCCGCTGGATGGGTAAGCCCAAACGGCGGGGCCGGTTCCATCGTTACCCCCGCCGGCGCCTCACCCCCGGCGCCCGTTACCGTTCCAACGTCCCGCCGCCGGCCTTGCGCCTATGTGCCCTGGGGTCCGGCGGCGTACTTCCGGGCCAGGCCAGCGTCCTCAGCCACCTCGTCGGAGAAATAGTTGTACATACCGACGATGCAGGCGTCGGTCTTCTTGATGCTCGCGTAGGCGTAGCGGAAGGCCTTTTCGAGCGATTCCTTCCGCTCCGACAGCCGCCCGGCCGCCAGAATCTTGAAAGCCAGACACGGCTTCCGGACCTGCCGGATGCGGGTGGTCATCCGGTCCCGGTCCGAGGCTACGAACACCTCGCCAAGCACCCGTTCCCCTCCCAGGAGTTTCCACAACTCCTGCTTCGGACGGGTCATGTAATAGAAGCACGTCATGTAGAGGTCGGTTTCCCAGCCGGCATCTTCCATACGAGCCAGGTTGTCGGGGTTGTGCGTCGAGACGCCGGCGAGCACTCCGGCGTCGTGGACGCGCTTGACGTAGTCGTGCACTCTGCCGGCTTCGCCCTTGCGGAAAGCCGGGTCGGTGACGGCGCCGTGATGGCAGATGGCGATCGGCTCCAGGGGAAGAATCTTTTCGAGCGGGGCGTGGCGCGGCGACGCCAGGCAGATGAACTGGATCCGGGAGCCTTTCTCCCTCGCGCCCAAGATCCCGTCGCGCACGGTGTCCGAGTATGACGACTGGAACGTGTTGATGCCGTACTTCTCACAATGCAACAGGAACTCGGCGATTCGCGCAGCGGTGTAGTACTCCATCATGTGCCGGGAGAGCTTGAGGGAGGAGTGCGAAAACCCACGCATCGGGTTGCCGCCGGCGATCAGCCGCGAGACCGAGTGCTTGCCGATCGCGATCCGCGGCATAGAGTGGCCCGCCTCCGCCGCTGCGGCCAGGGGCGCCGCCATGACAGACTGCAGAAACCTGCGCCGGCCGGTCCTCATCTCACCTCGCACCCCGGATTGTTTCACCGAACGCCGCTGGTTGCAACCCGGGCCGCCGGGATGAAACCGACCACCGCTGCGGGCGTCGCTTCAGTTCGATGCCAGCTCTTCTTCGAGGAGCTGCTTTTCGTGCAGTTCCGCGTACCAGCGGCCGGCGGCGATGAGCGACTCATGGGCGCCCTCCTCGATCACCCGTCCCTGGCCGATGACGTAGATCCGGTCTGCCCGGCGCACGGTGGAAACGCGGTGGGAGATGAGCACGGTCGTGCGCTCGGCCATCAGCCCCGACAGCGATTCGAGGATCCGCTCCTCGGTCGCCGTGTCCACGCTCGAGAGGGCGTCGTCGAGGATGAGGATCCGCGGGTTCCGGAGGATGGCCCGGGCGATGGCGGTGCGCTGTTTCTGGCCGCCGGAAAGCGTGATGCCCCGTTCGCCCACCACAGTCTGATAGCCGTCGGGAAATCGGGCCACGTCGTCGGCCAGCCCCGCCAGTTCGGCCGCCCAACGGATCTGTTCCTCGGTCGCGTCGGGTACGCCGAAGGCGATGTTCTCGGCCAGGGTGGCGCTGAACAGGAACGTCTCCTGGGGGACAAAGCCGATGATCCGCCGCAGTTCGGCGAGCCGGAGTTCGCGCAGGTCGATGCCGTCCAGCAGCAGCCGCCCGCCGGTGGGATCGTAGAAACGCGGGATGAGCTGCGCCAGGCTCGTCTTGCCGCTGCCCGTGTGCCCGACGATGGCCACAGTAGCGCCGGCCGGGATTTCCAGGTCGATGCCGTCCAACACCTTCGCGCCGTCGAGGACCAGCTCCACGCCCTCCATCCGGATCCCGCCCCGAAGCGGGGAGGGGAGGACGGCGGGCGCCGGCGGGTCGGCGATCTTCGGCCGCTGAGCCAGCAGCTCCTGGATGCGCCCGAGGGAAGCTCGCCCCCGCTCCACAAGGTTCACCACCCAGCCCATCGCCACCATAGGCCAGATCAGCATTCCCAGGTAAACGTTGAACATCAGGAACGAGCCCAGCGTGATCTGCCCGTCGAGCAGCCGGTGGCCTCCATACCAGAGCACCAGCAGAAACGACAGGCCCGTCAGGCTGTGCAAGGCCGGCAGGAAGAAGCCGGAAATGCGCGCCAGCCGCAGCGCCTCGGCCACGTAACTCTTGTTGAGCTCCTCGAAGGCCCGCTGCTCGGCTTCCTCCTGGACGTAGGCCTTCAAGACCCGGATGCCGGTGAGGTTCTCCTGGACGCGGCTGCTGATATCGGAAAACAGCCCCTGGATGCGCCGGAACCGGTCATGGATGAGCTTGCCCAGGCGCGCGACGAGCAAGCTCACCAGGGGGGCCGGCAGCAGCGCCACCAGCGTCAGCTTCCAGTCCACGCCGGCCATGATCGAGATCGCCAGCAGGGCGGTCAGCCCGGTGTCGGCCGAATACATGACGCCGGGACCGAGCATCATCCGTACCGCGTTGAGATCGTTGGTGGCCCGGGCCATGATGTCGCCGGTCCGGTAGCGGCTGAAGAAGGACGGTTCGAAACGCAGGATGTGAGCGAAGATGTCGTTGCGGAGGTCGTACTCCACGTCTCGGGAAATGGTGATCAGCACCACCCGCATGGCGTACTGGAAGACGCCCTTCGCCGCGGTCAGCGCCACCAGCAGGCCTGCGAGGCGGGCGGCCCGCGCCAAGGTGAACTGGGCGCTGAGGGCATCCACCCCGTAGCCGATGGCCAGCGGGATGGCGGCTCCGAACAGGTTGCGCATCACCAGCGCGCCGACGCCCAGAGCGATCCGCCGGCGGTAAGGAGTCAGGTAGGGGGCAAGCAGCCGTATGACGGTGCGGTATGGAGCAGGGGGAAGTTCCGCCGTTGCCGCCCCGGTGGCGAACGACGGTCGGTGGCTCGATCCGCGCGGCAAACCTCAGCTCTCGTCGCCGGAAGAATCCAGGTGCCCCACAGTCTTGAGCCGCCGGTAGAGCCGTTCCACTTCTTCTTCATCTTCGGGGCGCAGAATCCGGTACTTGGGCGATTCGAGGGCCCGGCGCTCTTCCGGCGGATCCTCTCCCCAGAACTGCCAGTGTGGGATGCCATCGATCAGCGCCCACCGCGCATGCTGCCGCAGCGACTGCAGCAGATGGCCGGCCGAGCGCGGCTCTCCCGGGTAGACGAGGAACAAAGGTGATTCTTCTCCCTCGAGGGCCAGGCGCACAACCAAGGGCGAGATCCATCCGGTCCGGTCCACTCTGCGGATCGCCTTCCAGGCGATGCGCCGCCGCCCGATAGTGAGCGCCTCGGCACTGATCTCCACCGGCGGCCGGAACGCCAGATACAACAGGAGGGCGCCCGTCACCAGGAACAGCACGACGGCTACATAGGACGGCGCCCACCGGGCGGCGAACCACAACGAGGCGGTCCCCAGCGCCAGCGCCGCCACCCCCGCCGGCAGGTACATTCTCGATGGCACATACCGGACCATGGCCCTTCCAACTCTCAGACTACCCCTGCCGCCCGGCTCCGTCAATTCCCAGACGCCCCTGGGGACTTCGCCCGGCGCGGGGGCCGCGCCGGCGGTCAAACGACCGCGGCCTGGACCTCCGCCGGCCGCAGCTGGTCCCACGTGACTACCTCATAGAGCGAGGCGTCGGCCATGATCCTGGCCACCAGCGCCACATGCATCGCATGCCCGGCCCGCTCGGCGATCACATGTCCGAGTACGGGCCGCCCCAGCAGGGCCAGATCCCCGATCAGATCCAGCACCTTGTGCCGGCAAGGCTCGTCCGGGAACCGCAGGCCTTCGGGGTTCATCACCCCGTCGCGGTCGAATCCCACCGCGTTTTCGAGGCTCGCCCCGCGAATCAGGCCCATATCGCGCATCCGATCCAGTTCGTGGGCGAAGCCGAAGGTCCGCGCCGGCGCGATCTCCCGGGCGTAGGCATCCGGCGACAGGGTCAGATCGAGCCGCTGGTGACCTACCATGGGGTGATCGAAAAACACGTGGCAGGTCACCCGGAACTCACCGGCCGGGAGAATCTCGATCCGTTTGTCGCCGCCCTCGACCCGCACCGGCTTCCGGATCCGCAAGTACCGGCGTTTCCGCCGCTGGCGCCGGATGCCCGCCTCTTGCAACATCTCGAGGAACGGCCGTCCGCTGCCGTCCAGGATGGGCACTTCGAGGTTGTCGATCTCCACGATCACATTGTCAACGCCCATACTGTAGAAAACGCTCAGCAGATGCTCGGTCGTCGAGATCAGCACCCCCTGGTGCATCAAGCTCGTGGCGTAACTCACCCGTGCCACGTTGCTCCACCTGGCGGCCACCGGGAATCCCCCCAGGTCGGTCCGGCGGAAGACTACTCCCGTGCCTGCCGGGGCTGGACAGATCCGAATCGATACGGGAGCGCCACTGTGCAACCCAATCCCCTGGACCGCCACGGGCTTTCCGATCGTTCGTTCTACAAGCATTCGGCCGATGCCGCCTTTCCGAGCGAGTGGGTCGCCTCGATGCGCTGCTCCTCCACTCGCAACCATCACATTTTAAACGAGATGCTCTTTCCACGGTGTGTCTTTTTTGCAACAGAATCGCACGCCGGGTGTGGTGATCTTGCAAATCCAGCGCTGTGGGGGGCGCTTCCGGCGGGGTTATGATGAGGTGCATGCAGGCCCCCACCCTGTTTCTGATCGATGCCTTCGGCTTCATTTTCCGGGCCTACCACGCCCGCGCCCGCTCCGGCGCGCCCCCCATGCGGACCAGCACGGGCCTGGCGACCGAGGCAGTCTACATCTTCCACAACATGCTGCGGAAGCTCTTGCAGGAGCATCGGCCGGACTACATCGCCGCGGTCTTCGAGAGCGAGGGGCCCACGCTGCGGGAGCAGCAGTTCACCGACTACAAAGCCAATCGGCCCGAGATGCCCCCGGACCTGGCCGAGCAGATCCCCTACGTCCGCCGCCTGCTGGCGGCTATGCGCATCCCGGTGCTCGAATTTCCTGGCTACGAGGCCGACGACGTGATCGGCACGATCGCCCGGCAGAGCGCCGCCAAGGGAATCCGGGTGGTCATCGTCTCGAGCGACAAAGACATGCTGCAACTAGTTGACGGCGGCGTCAAAATGCTCGATCCGCGCAAGGACGATCTGCTCTACGACCGGGAAAAGGTCCGAGAATACATGGGCGTCGAGCCCGAGCAGATCCCCGACTTCCTGGCCCTGAAAGGCGATGCGATCGACAACATCCCCGGCGCTCCCGGCATCGGCGACAAGGGGGCCCGGGCGCTCGTCGAGCAATACGGCTCCGTCGAGCGGCTGCTGGATCACGCCGCCGAAATCAAGCGCAAGACCTACCGCGAGAGCCTCGAGCAGAACCGTGACCAGATCCTGATGAGCAAGAACCTGGCGACGATCGAGACCGCCGTGCCCATCTCCTGGGAGTTGGAAGATCTGGCCGCCCGCGAACCGGACAAGAAAGCCCTGGCCGAGCTGTACCGTGAACTGGAGTTCTACAGTCTGCTCAAAGACCTGGGCGCCGGCGAGACCGAGGCCGCGCCCGAAGAAGACTTCCGCGAATTCAAGACCCCCGAGGCTCTCGAAGACTGGCTCGGGCGCCTGGCGCCGGGCGCCCGCCTGGGCGTCGCCCTTTCGGAGACCGGGGAAGGCGAGCTGAAGCAGACCCTGCTCGGCCTGGCCGCGCGGCCCGGGGAAGGGCGATCCCTGGGCGCGGATCTGTTGCCCCGGGTCCGCTCGATCCTCGAAGACCCGGACCGCAAGAAAGCGGCCCTCGACATCAAGTCGCTCTGCCTGCGCCTGCGCCGTTTTGGGCTCGAGCCCGCCGGCTTCAGCGACGATCCGATCCTCTACAACTTCCTCCTGACCGCCGACCCCGCTTCGTCCACCCCCGAAGCCGTTCTACAGCGGCGTCTGGGCCGCCGGGCCGACAGCCGGGTGGAAGCGTTGGCCGCCTGGAGCCTGGAGCTTGCCCGGAGGCTGGGCGAGGAAGTGGACCGTGCCGGGTTCCGGGATCTTTACGAAACGATCGACCTGCCCCTGGTGGGCGTCCTGCTGCGGATGGAGGAGACCGGCATCCGCGTCGATCCCAAGGCCTTGGACGATCTTTCCCGGCGCATGGAAGCGGAGATCGAGAAGCTCACTGCCGAGATCCACCGCCACGCCGGCCACGCCTTCAACATCAACTCGCCCCAGCAGCTCGCCAGGGTGCTCTTCGAGGAGCTGAAACTGCCCGCGCCGCCGCGTTCGGGCAAGCGCAAGGGATACTCCACCGCCGCCGATGTGCTCGAAGGCCTGGCGCTCGAACATCCCATCGCCGCCCTGGTGCTCGAATATCGCCAGCTGGTGAAGCTCAAAGGCACTTACGTGGACGCCCTGCCGGCGCTCATCTCGCCCGAAACCGGCCGGCTCCACACCACGTTCAACCCCGTCGGGGCTGCCACGGGCCGGCTCTCGTCTTCGAACCCCAACCTGCAGAACATCCCCATCCGCACCGTACTCGGCCGGGAGATCCGCGCCGCCTTCGTGCCCGAACCGGGCTGGAAGCTGCTGGTCGCCGACTACTCCCAGATCGAGCTGCGCCTGCTCGCCCACATGTCCAAGGACCCGGTGCTGGTCGAGGCCTTCCGCCGGGGCGAGGACATCCACACCCGGACGGCCGCCGAGGTCTTCGGCGTCGCCAAAGACGCCGTGACGCCCGAGCTGCGCCGCGCCGCCAAAGCGGTCAATTTCGGCATCGTCTACGGGCTCAGCGCTTTCGGCCTCGCCAACCAGTTGGGCATTCCCCGCGAGGATGCCGAGCGCTATATCACCGCCTACTTCGAGCGCTACCAGGGTGTCAAACGGTTCATCGAAGAGACCATCGCCAAAGTGCGCGAGGCCGGCGAGACCCGCACCCTGTTCGGCCGCCGCCGCCCCATCCCCGACATCAACTCCCGTAACGCCAACGCCCGCGGCTTCGCCGAAAGGACCGCCGTGAATACGCCGCTGCAAGGAACCGCCGCCGATCTCATCAAGCTGGCGATGATCGCTATCGACCATGAGCTCCGGACCCGCGGCCTCGCCTCGCGCCTGCTGCTCCAGGTCCACGATGAACTCGTGCTCGAAGGGCCTCCCGGCGAGATCGAGCAGACGGCGGCGCTGGTGAAGGAGAAGATGGAAAACGTCTACCGCCTCGACGTTCCTTTGGTCGTCGAGGTCGGGATCGGAGATAATTGGCGAGATGCGAAGTGACAGGTTTCCTCCCGCCGTCCTCTTCGTTTTGCTCGCGCTGGCCTGGGCTTGCGCTCCCGCTCCCCAGGAGCAGCCCAAGGCTCCCGCGAAGCCCGAGAAGCCGCCCCAGCGCTACCAGGTTCGCTTCGAGACGTCCAAGGGCGAGTTCGTCGTCGAAGTCCACCGCGATTGGGCTCCCCGGGGAGCGGACCACTTCTATGACCTGGTGACGAGCAAGTTCTACGATGGGGTGCGCTTCCACCGCGTCATCCGCCGCTACATCGTCCAGTGGGGCATCAACGGCGATCCGAAGATCCAGGCGCTTTACGGCCGGATGCAGATCCGCGACGATCCGGTGAAGCAAAGCAACAAACGCGGTACCGTCTCGTTTGCGAAGCTGGGCCCGAACAGCCGCACCACCCAGGTTTTCATCAACCTGCGCGACAACGAGGCGCTGGACAAGGAGGGCTTTGCGCCCTTCGGCAGGGTGATCGAGGGAATGGACGTGGTCGAGCGGTTCTGGAGCTCCTACGGAGAAGTCGCGCCGCGGGGAACCGGGCCGGACCCTACGCGCATCGAAACCGAAGGCAACGCCTATCTTGACCGGGAATTCCCGCGCCTCGACTACATCAAGCGAGCCACGGTGATCTTCAAGGAACCGCAGCCGGAAGAGGCTGCGGCCGAACCGGAACAGCCAGGCGCTTCCCCCTCGCTGCCGGCCTCCTGACGGAACCCTGTGCCGGCCGCTGCCGGGAAGCGGATGGGGCCAGGGCAGCGGAGGCCGGCCCGGATGTTCCCCTCGGGTCCCGCCGCCCGGGGCGCGTCGGCGCCGGCCGCGAGCCCCTCACTCAGAGGGCGACTGCTGTGCGAGCCGCTCCAGCCGCTCAACGGCTTCCCGGAACTCCACCGCCAGGGCGCGCGTCCGCCCGTCCCGGGGAGGGAGTGCATCGGCCACCGCCCGGTAGTACCACAATGTGCCTTCCCGGCCGCCCCGGAACCGTTTCCAGACCTCCTCGCCGGCAGAACCCAGGTCCCGGATCGTGGAACGGATGTTGTGCAGCTTGTCGGCGAGGATGACGAGCAGCGCCGAGGAAGAAACCTCGGGCAGCGTGGCGATAAACGCGTCCTTGCGCCTTTTCCACGGCGGCTTCGGTTCGATGTCGGTGTCCGTGCAGGCGTCCACGATTGTCGCTACGCCCTCGCCGAACATCCTGGCGATCAGCTCGCGCGTTGCCGCGCCGCCTTGGTCCTCCACCGCGTCGTGCAGGAGCGCCGCGATCGCTTCCTCCTCGGTGCCGCCGAACTCGAGCACGGTGGCGGCGACGGCCAGCAGATGCGCCAGGTAGGGCGCGCCTCCCGGTCCCTTGCGCCGCTGGCTGCGGTGCAGGCGGGCGGCGAAGACGAGGGCCTCGCTGAAATCAGCCGACAGCTCCGTCATGGGGAACATGTTCGCACATCCGGCGGCATCGGAAACCACTGCCCGGCGCCCGAGCCCCGCAGGACGTCCGGACAGTGTTCTACCATGAGTCTGGGCCGCGCCCCGGGCCGGCTGCTCCAAACGCCGGCCGCCCGGGGGGCGCCGCCTGGGAGGCGGGAGTTGAATTTCGGTGGAATCTTGCCGGCGGCCGTCACGCCGATCGACGAAGAAGAGCGTTTCCAGTCCGCCGCCTTCGAGGCGCTCCTCGAACGCCTCTATGAGGGCGGGGCGGACGGGATCTACGTCAGTGGAAATACCGGCGAGGGGCTGGCGCAGCCGCTCGAGGACCGCGAGAAGTTAATCGAGGCGGCGGTGCGGAGCTCGCCTCCCGGCAAGATTGTAATCGCCCACGTGGGCGCCTGGCGCACTGCGGACGCGATCCGTTTGGCGAGACATGCATCCCGGCTGGGGGTGGCCGCCGTGAGCAGCCTGCCGCCGGTGGGGGAATACGGCTTCCGGGAAGTCAAACAGTACTATTCCGACCTGGCGGCCGCCGCGACCGCTCCGGTGTTCGTCTACTATTATCCGGCGTTTTCGCAGGCCATCTCGTCGTTGAACGCCCTCGAAGAGCTGCTCGAGATCCCCAACATCGCCGGCATCAAGTTCACCGGTTTCGACCTCTACACACTCTCGCTGGTCAAACAGACGGGCGCGGTGGTTTTCAACGGGCACGACGAAGTGCTCGTCGCCGGTCTGCTCATGGGCGCCGACGGCGGCATCGGCAGCTTTTACAATCTCGTGCCGGAACTGTTCGTGGAACTTTACGAAAAGGCGGCCGGCGGCGATTGGCCGGCGGCGCGCGCCGTGCAGGCCCGCATCAACGAACTGATTCATTTGACGCTCGAGTTCCCCATGCTGCCGGCCATCAAGAAGATGTTGGGGTGGTCCGGCATCGACTGCGGGCCCTGTTTCCGTCCCCGCCGGCAGTTGAGCCGTGAAGAGGAGCAGCGCCTCGCCGCCGCGCTGGCCGCCTCGAGCTTCGCAGGGGCCTCCTTCGCCCGGCCCGGCTGAGGGGCGCTCACCAGCCCACCGGCTGTCCTTCGTTCTGTTTGTCGAGCCACTCCTTGAGCGGCGCGAAGTAATCGAGGATGGCAGTCGCGTCCATCTCCCGCGATCCGGTCAGCGCCTCCAGCGCCTCCGGCCAGGGACGGCTCTGTCCCATCTCCAGCATGGCGATCAGCCGCTTGCCCGCCTCCTTGTTGTTGAAGATCGAGCAACGGTGCAGCGGCCCCTTGCAGCCGGCGGCCCTGGCCAAGGCCCGGTGGAACTGGAACTGCAAGATGTCCGCCAGGAAGTAACGCGTGTAGGGAACGTTGGCCGGCACGTGGTACTTGGCCCCGGGGTCGAAATCCTCCTCGGTGCGCTCCACCGGCGGAGCCACGCCCTGGTATTTCCGCCGCAGCTCCCACCACGCCTGGTTGTAACGCTCCGGCGGAATCTCGCCGGAGAAAACCTTCCAGCGCCACTGGTCGATCAGCAGCCCGAACGGCAGGAAAGCGACTTTGTCGAGCGCCCGCCTGAGGAGCAGTCCGATATCCTTGGACGCGTCGGGAGCGCGGTCCAGCAGGCCGATCTTTACCAGGTACTCGGGCGTCACCGAGAGGGCGATGGTATCGCCGACCGCCTCGTGGAAGCCGTCATTGGCGCTGTCGCGGAACAGGAACGGCTGCTTGCTGTAAGCCCGCTGATAGAAGTTGTGGCCGAGTTCGTGATGGATGGTGGTAAAGTCCTCGGCGGTAATGTCGATGCACATCTTGATCCGCAGGTCTTGCTCGGCGTCGATGTCCCAGGCGCTGGCGTGGCAGACGACCTCCCGGTCCCGCGGCTTGGTGAACAGTGACCGCTCCCAGAAGGTTTCCGGCAAGGGGTCGAACCCAAGGGAGACAAAGAACCGCTCGCCGTAGCGCACCATCTGCCGGGGAGTCACGTGCCGGCGTTTCAGGATGGAGGTGAGGTCGTAGCCCGGGTCGGCGTTGCGCGGGGCCACCAGCGGATAGATGTTGGCCCATTCCTGCGCCCAGACGTTCCCCAGCAGGTGGGCAGGGATCGGGCCGCGGGCGGGAACGATCTCCGGCCCGTACTTCTCCCGCAACTTCCGCCGAACATAAGCGTGCAACGCAAGGTACAGCGGGCGCACCTGCTCCCAAAGCCGGTCGAGCTCGGCGGCGAAGGCGTCCGGCGGCATGTCGTACTTCGATCGCCACATCTCTCCGGTGTCGGCGAAGCCGAGTTCGCGGGCGCCCTTGTTGGCCAGCTCGACAAAGCGCACGTAGTCCTTCCGCATCGGCCGGGCGATGGTGCGCCAGCCGATCCAGACATCCCGGAGACGCCGTTCGCTGCGGCTCTCGGCCATGATGCGCGTGATCTCCTCGAGGTCCATGCACCGGCCGCCTTCCGGGCAGTACTTGCCCTTGCCGTAGGCGCTCTCCATCCGGGTGGCGATCTGAGCCAGCTCTTCGGCCTCCTTGGGATCCGACGGCGCCGCCAGCGAAAGAGAAAGCTTCAGCAGCTTCAAGCGCCGGGCGACGTCTTCGGGCAGCTCCAGGCCATCGAACCGGACGGCCTCCTTGGCCAGCTCGGCCACCGCCGCCCGCATCTTCGCCTGGGCCTTGGCGGCCAGGATTTCCGTGTCGTGGGTGATGTAGGTGGCCTGCACCCAGGAGGCCAGCTCGGCCTCGTACGCCAGCTCCTTCAGCCGCGCTTCGGCCTGTTCCACGAACCGGCGTGCTTCTTCAGGCGTAGGTCTCCCGGCGCACGAGCCCAGCAGAGCGAACACGAGCGCCGTAGTGACTGCGGAACCGAAAGCTCTCATGATGACCGTTCTCCTCGAGTGGGATTCGCGGGGCGCCGGCACGCCGGAGCCGTCCCGCGGGCGCGCCACGACACCGATTATGCCCGATCCCCGAACGTTCTTGCCATTGGTAGATGCCGGTGATACGATTGTCATCTTCGTGCTACGTATTACGCTCGCTGTCGTCCTTGCTACGGCTCCCGCGTTCCTCGCCGGCCAGGAACGAGCTTCGGAACGAGGGGAGACGAAAGACCAGTCCCCGGAGCACGACAAAGCGGGAGCGCAGACCCCGGAGCTGCCGGTGATCCACGAGCGCGTGGTGATCACGGCGTCGCCGCTGGGTCCGCGGGTGGAGCCGCGCAACGCCGCGGTCTTCCGGGAGACGCTGTTCACCCGCGACGACCAGGTGTTGCAGCTTCTCAACGCCGGCATCGACGCCGGCCAGCATGAAGGCGGCGGCAAGTCCCTCGAGATCCGGCGCTTCGGCTTCAACCTGGACCACGGCGGCATCGGGGGCGGGCTGCGCATCATGGTGGACGACGTCCCGATGAACCACGGCACACAGGGGCACGGGCAGGGCTACCTCGGCTCGTTGAAAACGCTCAGCCCGGAGCTGGTCGAGGAGGTGGTCCTCATCGACGGCCCGTTCAGCGCCGAGTACGGAGACTTCAGTGGACTCGGCGTGGTGCAGATCCTGCAGCGGGAGACCATGCCGGACCGGATGACCGTCCGGTTCCAGTCAGGCAACTACGATGCCCTCCGGGGCTTCGCCGCCTGGAGCCCGTCGTGGCCCGGCCGGGACGCCCTCTTCGCCTACGAAGGCTCTTACACCAACGGCCCTTTCGAGAAGCCGCTGCACTACCGGCGCGACAACGTGACGGGCAACTACACTTGGCGGCTTGGCGGGGCTTCCCGATTCGGCTTGAAGTGGAACGGCGGCCTGAACCGGTACAACTCTTCGGGCCAGTTGCCCTTGGACGAAGTGGCCGCCGGACGGCTCAGCCGCTGGGGCTCGTTGAGCCCGGGCGACGGCGGCCGCGTCCAGATGGGGCGCGGCGGAGCCTATTACCGGCGTGAGATGGGCGCCGGGGCCGTATTGAAGCTCGATGGGTTCGTCGAGCGCAGCCTGTTCGACCTCTACTCGAACTTCACCTTCTACCTCAACGATCCCGTCAACGGCGACGCCATCCAGCAGCACGATTCCCGGCTTACCGAAGGGGCCAACGCCCAATACCTTCGCCCGCAGCTGTTCGCCGGCGGCGCCGGCCTGCTGACTGCGGGCGCCAACTTTCTCAGCAGCCAGAACCTCGTCGATCTGCGCCAGCGCATCGACCGCAATCCGATCGCGCTGATCACCGCCGCCCACGCCCGCGTCACCAACGGGGGCTTCTACGCCCAAGAGGCGCTCGAGCTGTGGAACCGGCGCCTACAGGTGGGCGGCGGCCTGCGAGTGGACAGTTTCCGATACGCGATCGCCGACCTGGTCCGCCCGCAGTTCTCCGGCGTCGAATCCGTCTCCCCATTGCAGCCGAAAGCCTTCGCCTCGCTGACGCCGTCGCGGCGGGTCCCTGTGAAGCTGTTCTTCAACTACGGCCGGGGCATCGCTTCGATCGATGCGCGCAGCGCCGTGCAGCATCCCGACGGTCCCCTGGTGACGACGATCGACTTTTACCAGTTCGGCGCCTCGCATCAGGCCGGCCGGCGGCTCTCCTGGAAGGCGGCGATGTTCCTGATCGACTCCTCGAACCAGATGATCTACGTTCCCGACGACGGCACTATCGAGTTCACCGATCCGAGCCGTTCTTACGGAGCCGAGTTCCGCCTCTCGGCTGGTTTGACGCCTTATCTGAGTTTCGGCGGCGGCATCACCAAAGTCTTCAATATCTATTACAAGGACACCGAACCCCGGGTCTACGTGGACCGGGCTCCGCACTTCGTCGCCAACGCCGGCTTGACGCTCAATCGCTGGAGAGGCTGGACCGGCTCGTTGCGGATGCGAGTGATCAACCACTACCGCCTGGACGGAGTCGATCCGACGATACTCGCCGCCGGCCACACGGTCTTCGATCTGGCCCTGGCGCGTCCGCTTCGTCAAAACCTGGAGCTGAACCTCGCACTGGACAACATCTTCGACCGGGCCTACTGGGAGACGCAGAACTATTTCGAATCCCGCCTGCCGGGGCAGCCGCCGCGGTCGCGCATCCACGCCACGCCGGGTTATGGCCGGACCATCGCCATCGGGCTGACTCTCAGACTGGGCGGCAAGTGAGCGCGTTTCAGCCTGGGGAACCCATCGGGGGCGCCGAAAGTCCGGGAAAACGGCCAGCCGCAGACACCGGCTCCTGCACCCTCAGCGGGAGGAGCCATAAAGCCCGGGTGTTAGACTGAAAACAGGACCATGGTTTCGGTCGTTATCCCCATCCACAACGAAGAGCCGGCCATATTGCCGCTCTATGACCGCCTGACGGCCGTGCTGCAGTCCATGGGGCGCGATTACGAGATCATCTTCGTAGATGACGCTTCGACGGACCGCAGCTTCCAGTTGCTGGCCAACCTCGTCGAGACGGATCCGCAGATGAAGGTCGTCCGCCTGCGGCGCAACTTCGGCCAGACGGCGGCGCTGGCGGCAGGCTTCGATCACGCCCGGGGCGACATCATCGTCTCCATGGATGGGGACCTGCAGCACGATCCCGAAGACCTCCCCAAGCTGGTCGAGAAGATCGACGAAGGCTACGATCTGGCCAGCGGCTGGCGCAAGCGCCGGGTGGACAACGCCATCACCCGGCGGCTGCCCTCTAGGATCGCCAACTGGCTGATCGCCAAGATCTCCGGAGTCCCGCTCCACGATTTCGGCACGACTTTCAAGGCTTACCGGGCCGAAATCCTCGAGGACGTGAATCTCTACGGAGAACTGCACCGCTTCATCCCGGCGCTGGTGAGTTTCTACGGGGCCCGGGTGGCGGAAGTGCCGATCCGGAACATCAACCGCCCGAGCGGACGCTCCCACTACGGTATCGAGCGGACCTTCAACGTCCTCTTCGACATCCTCACCTTGAAGTTCCTGCTCAGTTATCTGACGCGTCCGATGCATTTCTTCGGGCGCTTCGGCTTGCTGGGCACCGGAGCCGGCGGCGCTGTGCTGGCTTACCTGGTGGCTTACAAGATGCTGGGACACAGCATCATCCCGCGGCACGAACCCCTGATGATGGCCGGGGTCGTCCTGCTCCTCGGTGGCCTGATGATGTTTTCGACCGGCCTTCTCGGGGAGCTGCTGACGCGCACCTACTTCGAGAGCCAGGGACGGCGCATCTACGCCATTCGGGAAGTGCGGGTCTGCTCGCAGAAAGCCGGCAGCCGGAGCGCGAAAAAGCCTCGGGGAGAGTAACCGCCCTCAAGAGCCTTCCGCCCGCCGCGGACGGATCACCAGGCGGGACCCTTCCACGACACAGTCGCCGGCACGCTCCCAATAGTCCTCGAAGAGCCCTTTCATCGCCTGTCCCATTCCCGGATGATCGAAGAGCACGCTCGTCCAGGCCGGTTTCGTCACCACCGGGTCGAGCAAAGCGATCATGCCCCGGACCCCGTCGAAAACCGCCAGCTTCATCGGCAGCCTCTCGGTGACGCGCACCTCGACCGCCGGCTCCTGGCATACCGAGTGCCCTTCGCTTTCCAAGACCTCGAGGAAAGCCGGCTCCACGAGGATCGAGCAGCGGACGCCCCGCTCCGCCGCGGCCCGGATCAGGTCCGTCTCGAAAGGCTGGGCGGCGTATGGCGGCCGTGAAAACTCCAGGTACTCACCCTGGACCTCGGCCAGCATCTCCCGGAACTGGATGGCCGCCTGGCCCGGGTCGGTAATGATCCGCAGGAAATCCAGCGTGCCCCGGCCTTCCTGCCCGCGGGAATAGGCCGCGCTGAGATCGTCTACGATGGCGTCCGCCAGACGCGACTGGTCCCGCCACGCCCGCTCCATCACCTGGCGCCGGCGGGCCAGGTAGCTGGGGATGGCCAGGCCGGGTTCGACGGCCGAGAAGATCTTCGTCTTCTCCTGGGTCACCTGGGCAAAGCCTTTCTCCACCAGGCTGTCGAGCACCTCGTAGATCTTCTGGCGCGGCACGTGCGCCCGGGTGGCCAGCTCCAGCGCTTTGAAACGCGGGTGTCCGACCAGGACGAGATAGGCCCGCGCCTCGTAAGCATTCAGCCCCAGGCTCTGAAGCTTTCGCCACAGGCGGTCGAAATCGGCCATGTCGAGGCGCTGCGGCATTCCCGAATACGCAACACAGCAGAGCACAAACGCCGCGCGAATGCAAGCCAAACGCCGCCGTATGGGGCGGAATCCCTGACCAGCGGGGCCATGAGACCGGGTGGCGTACAAACCGCAGTCACAAGCCGTCCGGGTTTTTGTTCGCCCCACGGGATCAACAAGTTACGAGGGGCGAAAAAGGCCGGGCGCGTGGCCGCTCCCTATACCGCCGGTAAGATGCGAGTGAGGAGAAAACCAGTGCCCACTCTGCTTGCGAACCTGCCGGCCCTGCCGCGGCAAGTTGCGCCCGCCGGCGACGAGGCCAAGGTCTTCGAGCGCCTTTGGTGCACCAGTTCGGCCGCCGCCGCGGCCTTTTATGGTTGACGGCCACGCCTCGGCCGCTCTCGGCGCCTGGATGGGGCCGGTCAGCCGGCGTAAGGCCGCACGAAGGCCACGACCAGGGCGCCGGCGCACAAGAACGTGCCGTAGGGCATTTCGGTGGTGGCGATGCTCTTTCTCCGGACCAGCGCCCAGCCGAGGCCGATGATCGAGCCGGCGACCGATCCCAGAATCAACGCGAACAACGTGTTGTGCAGGCCGAGAAAGGCGCCCATCAAACCAATGAGTTTGACGTCGCCCAGTCCCAATCCTTCACGCCCCCGGGCTTTTTCGTAAAGCCACGCGACGAAACTCAAAGCTCCGGCGGAGAAGACGGCGCCGACAAGCGACTCCGCCACCGAGGCTCCCACCGGCCCCAGCCGGCCGCCCAACAGCAGCGTCACGATGCCCGGTTCGATCGGCGCCCAGAAGGCGAAGGCCAGCCCCAGCAAGGCCCCGCCCAGGGTGAACTCGTCGGGCAGGATCATCGTCTCCAGGTCCGAGACCGCCAGCTCCACCATCAGCGCCGCAAAGACGCACTGCTTCACCGCCACCGGCGAGAGGCCGTTCAGATAGACGGCCAGGAAGAACAGCGCCCCGGTGGCCAGCTCCACCAGCGGGTAGCGGACCGGGATCCTCCAGCCGCACTTCCGGCAGCGGGCGCGGAGCGCGAGGTAACTCACCACGGGGATGTTGTCGTACCAGGCGATCGGCTCCTCGCACTTCGGGCAGTGGGAGCGCGGGGCGACGACCGAGAGGTCCCGCGGCAGCCGGTAGATGCACACGTTCAGAAAACTACCGATGAGCAGCCCTGCCAGGCCCGCCACTACAGCTTCGATCATCCCGTTCCGTCCTCTCCTTTTCTTGCCTATCGTCCGGACGGCCGCCCAGGTATAGCCGCGGCGGCCTGCGCCGGCCGGGGCGGATCGGCCGCCCGGACGAGGGCGGGGTCCGTGTGCCGTCTCGTCATCGCGCCAGCTCCTCATAGACGGCGGCCGTGCCGTCGGCCATCTTCTCAACGGTGAACCGCTCCTCGACGCGGCGCCGGGCCTCAGCGCCCATGCGCTCGCGGCGTTCCGCGTCCCCCATCAGCAGATGAATCGCCGCCGCGACCTCCGGCGCGCGGTTCTCGACGAGCAGCCCGGTCACGCCGTCCTCGACGATCTCCGGCAGGCCGCCCACCCGGCTGGCGACGACCGGCACACCGGCCGACATGGCCATCAGCGCCCCGGAGCCGAGCCCCTCGCTTTCGGACAGATAGAGGAAACAGGCGGCGCGGCGGATCTCCCGGGCCAGGTCCGAAACGAACCGCACCGGGACGCCGGCCAGGCGCGCAGCTTCCTCGGCCAGGGCTTTGCCCTTGCGGGGGTCGCCCGAATCGACAGCCAACAGCTCGCTTCCCCAAGAGGGCTCGAGCAGGGGAACGCCGTCGTAGACCACGCGGATCTTCTCCTGCGGCACGCCGGCGGCTTCGAGCTTCTCTGCGACATGCCGGGAGATGGCGATGTAGCAGGCCGCGCGCCGGTACTTCCATCTCGACAGAGGCCCCGACCGCACGGCGAAGGCCACCCGACGGGAGACGACCAGGGGGTTGGCAGAGGTCAGCGCCGCCAACGTGTGGGCCCGGCCGGTGTGAGCGTGGACGATGTCGAACTCCCGGCCCCAGCGCCGGAGCCGTTGGAGGCTCAAAGGCCGCACCTCGACGCCCGCCTCCGCCGCACGCCGCGCCAGCGGCGAGCCTGCCGGCGCCGCCAGCACGCACTCCCAACCCCGCCGCCTCAGTTCCTCGATGAGGAACAGCGCCTGGAACTGTCCGCCGCGCATCTGGCGGCCCGTGTCCACGTGGAGGACGCGCACGGCTACTCCTCCGGACTCATGAACTTCGCCTTGGCGTACTTGACGAAGTTGTAGACCGCCGCCATATAGGCGATGGCCAGGCCCTCGACGCCGTCCAGGAAGCCGAGCTTGAGGAAATAGGTGCGGAAGAAGGTCCAGGGCGGATCGACGAGCAGATGCCGCCAGCCGATGCGGACCTTCTCGGCGACCAACTGCTCGGCCGCCAAGGTCGTGTAGCGGTTCATCGTCTCCAGGTGCTGGGAGAGCGAGTCGCAGGTATAGTGCAGCAGGTTGGCTTCCAGATGCCCGATGCGCCCGTCCACCTGGACGCTCTCGTGGACGTAGCTGCCCACCCAGCGGGCCTTGCGGCGGTCGTAGAGACGCACCTTGCGGTCCGGGTACCAGCCCGAGTGCAGGATCCAGCGCCCGAGGTACTGGGCCAGCCGGGGCACGGTGTAGGCATCGAACTCGGGTCCCCGCTTTTTGATCTGCCAGATCTCGGCCTCGAGGGCTTCGCTCAAGGATTCGTCGGCGTCGATCGAGAGGATCCAGTCGTGCGAAGCGGCCTCGGCGGCGACGTTCTTCTGTTTGGCGAAGCCTTCCCAGGGATGCTCGATGACGCGGGCGCCGAGGCGGTGGGCGATCTCGGCGGTGCGGTCCGTCGAGCCCGAATCGACAACGACGACCTCGTCGCAGCAGCGCAGGCTCTCGATGGCCCGGGCGATGCTCTTCTGTTCGTTGAAGGTGATGATCGTCGCCGAGATCTTCATCACAGTCCGTCGGCCAACCGGACCGGACTCACGGAGAAGGATAGCAGAAAGATCACCAGCGCCAGTACGGCCAGGCGCCGCCGCCGCCGAGAGAGCGGATTCGGGTCGTAGATCGACGGGTGGCGCAGGCCGAGGAAGAACAGAATCAACGCCCACAGCAGCCAACTGTTCGAATAAAGAAGCCCCATTGGGATCAAGGCCAGAACGAAGAGGCGCGAAAGCAGCCGGTGATAGCGGCCGGCCACCGAGTACAAGATGTGGCCCCCGTCGAGCTGCCCGATGGGCAGCAGGTTGAGCGCTGTGGCCAGCACCCCCACCCAGGCCGCCCGGGCCACCGGATGCAGATAGACGTCTTCGGCGGGGACGCCGGGGAAGATCAACGCCCGCAGCAAGGCTTCTATGGCCGGTACGCCGAAGACGAGCTCGCCCCGTTCGGCGATGCCGGGGATCACCTTCGACCAGGCCAGCCCGATGGCGAAGGCGGGCAGCACCAGCGCGAAGCCCGCCAGCGGGCCGGCGATGCCGATGTCGAAGAGCGCCCGGCGGGTATAGATAGGCGAGCGGATGCGGATGAAGGCCCCCAGCGTGCCGATCAGCGTCGGGGCGGGAATGAAATACGGCAACGAGGCGTCCACCCGGTAGTAGAGGCACGCCAGGTAGTGACCCATCTCGTGGGCGAGCAGGATCGCCATCAGGACCAGAGAGAACGGCAGCCCGTCGAGCAGGCGGCTCGGGTGGGCCACGATTTCACCGATGACAAACAGATCCTCCCCGCCGAACGCGGGCAAATTGTGGTGGAAGTTGTAGGCGAGACCGGCTCCGACCGCGGTGGTCGTGAGCAACGTCAAAGCGAACAGGAGCACATGGAGCCATAGACGCGGCGGGCGGCGGGGCAGCCAGATCGGGAAGGCCGAAACCCGTCGCCCCGTTCCGTCGATGGGACCCAGGGTGAAGTCCGCCGGGTGGATACCCTGGCCGGGCACAGGACCCTACTCGGCTCAGCGGAGCTGCTGCAGCTCTTTACCGGGCTTGAAACGTACGGCCTTGCCCGGCGGGATGGCGACTTCAGCGCCGGTGCGGGGATTGCGCCCGATGCCGGTTTTCCGCGGGCGGACGTTGAAGATGCCAAAGCCGCGAAGCTCGATGCGCTCGCCGTTGCTGAGCGCCCGCTTCATGGTCTCGAACACCGTTTCCACGGCCATTTCGGCCTTGGTCTTTGGAATTCCGGTCCGGTTGACGACTTCGTTGACGATGTCGGCTTTGATCAAGAGACCCTCCTCGATGCGACCAGCAAAGGGCTGTATTCCACCCAGCAGGTCTACTCTCTGAAAATCCAGGTTATTAAAGGACTTAAGACGTTGTCAAGGCGTCCGCGCCCGGGGCGGCCCCGAGTGGCGGCGCCCTCAAGGCGGCGTCCGGGCGGGCGGATTCGGTCGCGCCGGCAGACCGGAACGGATAACCAGGTTCGGCGTCGCGTTCAGCGAACCGTCGCGAGCGCCCCGCGAAAGCTCGCGCATCCGGCGCGTGTTTCTCCCTTGCCGGCCGGCGATTCCAGACCCCGCCTGGGGTTGAGAGACGCTGTGTGCGGAATCGCGGGGGGAAGCGCCCACGGAGCCCCCGGGCCGGCCATGGGGGGCGTCCGCCCGGCGCCAGCCCAGCGTTTCTCCGGCGGCGCCGCGGCGTGGGACCGGCGGCCTCTCGCGGTTTTGGCAACGGGGTTGCTAAATCAGAGGTGCACATCCAGTGGCAAGGCAAGGAGTGTGGCCGCAATGGAGTCAAGCCGCAGGGGAATTGTTTACTGGCTGCTGGGCGGCGGCCTGATTGGATCCCTCGCCTCGTTCCTTTACCCGGTCCTGCGCTATATCCGGCCGCCCGAGGTGGCCCAAGCGGCGGTCAGTGAAGCCGAGGTCGGCGCCGTGAACCAATTTCCGGTCAACTCCGGCAAGGTTGTCCGCTTCGGCAGCAAGCCCGTGCTGCTCATCCGGCTGGCGTCGGACGACTGGCGGGCCTTTTCCGCAACCTGCACGCATCTGGCGTGCATCGTGCAGTACCAACCGGAGCGGCAAAGGATCTGGTGTGCGTGCCACAACGGCGTGTACGACCTCAACGGCCGGGTGATTTCCGGACCGCCGCCGCGCCCACTGGAGCCGTTCGACGTCCATTTGCGGGACGGCGAAGTCATCGTGTCGAAAAGGGCTTAAGGTCGAGGAAGCGATGGCGCCGGCAGTAATTGCAAAAATCCGGTGGTGGCTCGAGGACCGGCTGGGGCTGGAGACGGTCAAGGAATTTCTCGCTCACAAGAGCGTGCCCCGGCATTCGGCCACGATGTGGTACTACTTCGGCGGGATCACGCTTTTCCTGTTCGGCATCCAGGTGACCACCGGGATCCTGCTCCTGCTCTATTACCGCCCGTCGCCGAACGAAGCCTACGAAAGCGTGCAGTTCATCATGACGCAGGTGGACTTCGGCTGGCTGATCCGGTCGATCCATAGCTGGGCCGCGAACCTGATGATTCTGACCGCCTTCATCCACATGTTCAGCGTGGTGTTCCTGCACGCCTACCGGGCCCCGCGGGAGCTGACGTGGCTGACGGGCATCGTGCTGCTGGGCTTGGCGCTCGGGTTCGGCTTCAGCGGCTATCTGCTCCCCTGGAACACAATCTCCTATTTCGCCACGAGAGTCGGTACGGACATTGCGGCCGTCGTTCCTCTCATCGGACCGCCCTTGGCCCGATTCTTGAGAGGCGGATCGGACATAAGCGGCGGTACCCTGACCCGGTTCTTCGGGTTCCACGTCGCGGTCCTTCCCGGCATCACGACCCTGGTCCTGCTGCTGCATCTGGCGCTGGTGCAGAAGTGGAACATCAGCGTTCCTCCGAAAGTGGAAGAGGAATACCAGAGGAAGGGGCAAGAAGTTCCGCGCATTCCCTTCGTGCCGGACTTCGTCCTCCGGGAGCTGATGGCCTGGTACATCACACTCGCGATCCTCGGTGTGCTCGCCGCCCTGTTTCCTTGGGAGCTCGGCCAAAAAGCCGATCCCTTCGCCCCGGCCCCCGCCGGCATTCGTCCGGAATGGTATTTTCTGGCGCCGTTCTATACGCTGAAGTTGATCCCCAGCCACGTGTGGTTCCTGGAAGGTGAGGTGCTCGGCGTGATCTGTTTCGGCCTGCTGGCGGCGGCGTGGGCGTGCTTGCCGTTCTGGGCCTCCCGCCGGGACGGGACCATCAGAACGCGGCTCGTCACCGGAGCCGGGGTCCTGCTGGTGAGCTACCTGGCCGTCTTTTCGGCGTTGGGGTATTGGCGATGAGACGCACAATCACGTTGCTGTTGCTGGCGGCCGCCGCCGCGTGGGCGCAGGACACCTGTGTGGAGTGCCACGAATCGCTCGAAGGCGATCTCCAAGCGCCGGCCAAAGCGTGGCCCAACGACGTCCATCGGGCCAGGGGCTTCGGCTGCGCCGACTGCCACGGCGGAGATCCCACCGCAATGGACCCCGAAAAGGCAATGAGCCGGGCCAAGGGGTTCCGGGGCGCGATCCGCCGGACCCAGATCCCGAACCTCTGCGCCCGGTGCCACAGCGATCCGGACCTCATGCACCGCTATGATCCGCAACAGCGGGTCGACCAGCTCGCCCAATACCGGACGAGCATTCACGGCAAACGCCTGGCTGCGGGCGACGAGAACGTCGCGACCTGCGTGGACTGCCACAGCGTGCACGACATCCGGGAGGTGAAAGACCCGCTCTCGCCCGTCTATCCGCTCCGCATCGTCGTTACTTGCGCCCGCTGCCACGCCGACGAGAAGTTGATGGCCAACTACAACCTCTGGGCGACCCAGCCGGAGGACTACAAGGCCAGCGTGCACTGGAAGGCGCTGGCCGAACGGGGCGACCTCTCCGCTCCGAGCTGCGCTTCTTGTCACGGCAACCACGGCGCCACTCCGCCCCAGGTGAGCTCAGTGGCGGCGGTCTGCGGCCTTTGCCACGCCTTACAGGAACAGTTCTTCGACAAGAGCCCGCACTACCAGGCCTTCACCGACCTGGGCCTCAGCGGGTGTGTGGTTTGCCACGGCAATCACCGTATCGAACACCCGACCGACGCCATGCTTTCCGTCGAGGACGGCGTTTGCGGCAAGTGCCACGAGGCGGACAGCCCGCCCGGCAAGACCGCGGCCGAAATCCAGGGGATGCTGACGAAGCTCGCCGAAGAACTGGACCGCTCTCGGGCGGTGCTGGACGAAGCCCGGACGGCCGGGATAGAGGTTTCCGAGGCCGACGTTCAATGGGCCCAGGGGCGGGAAAAGCTGCTCAAGGCGCGGGTGACCGTCCACTCGTTCGACGCCGATGCCGTCCGCCGGGACATTGACGAGGGGCTGAAGATCACAGCCGCCGTCTACCAGGCCGGACTGGATGCTTTGAAGGAGCGCGACCGGCGCCGCCTGGGCCTCGTCTTCTCTCTGGTGGCGATTGCGATTACGATTATTGGTTTGTGGCTGGCAATCCGCTCCCGCGAACAACGCAACGCCTCGAGGAAGGCGGCCGAGGGTTGAGGGCGTCGTCCCCGGACGCGGCCTCCTCCGGAGGACGGCGCCGGTGGGTTCTGTGCGCCCTGCTGGCCGCACTGCTACCGGGGTGCGGAAACAGCGGCTTCAACACCCCCACCGTCCGTATCGATCTGTCCCGTACGGCGCCGGCCGACGAGATGCCGTCGCCCCCGCACCGGGGCCGGCTCCGCTTCGGAATCGCCGGCCTGATGTCGCCGGTGGCGACTTTCGAACGCTACCGTGACCTTCTGGGTTACCTCGAGAACCAGCTGGACCTCCAGATCGATTCCTGGCAGCGCAAGACTTACCAGGAAATCAACGAACTGCTGGTGCGCGGGAGGTTGGACGCCGCGTTTCTCGGCGCCGGGGGGTACGCGAGGGTAAACAGCCCCGGCCGCCTTTCCCTGGTGGCGGTTCCGGAAATCCGGGGCCGGCTCTCATTCCGCGCCTACATCATCGTCAGGAGGGACTCGCCGGTGCAGTCGTTCACCGGCCTGCGCGGCCGCTCGTTCGCCTTCACTGACCCGCTGTCGGCCTCCGGGTGGCTTTACCCGGTGTGGAAGCTCGCGCGGCTGGGATCGAACCCGGACGAGTTCTTCTCCCGGGCCATCTATACTTACGGCCACGACCGGAGCATCAAAGCCGTGGTCCAGGGGCTCGTGGACGCCGCTTCGGTTTCCAGCCTCGTCTTCGACCTCGTGGCCGAGCGGGACCCGGCGCAGGCGGCGCGCCTGCGCATCATCGACCGCTCAGCCTGGATGGCCAACCCGCCGGTGGTGGTTCGCAGCGGCCTCGACCCAAGTCTGAAGCTGGGTCTGGCAAACGCCTTGCTGGAGATGCACCGGAATCCCGAGGGGCGGCGGATCCTGGCGGGGTTGCGGATCGACCGGTTCCGCGAAAGTGCGCCGGAGCGGTACGAGCCGGTGAAGGAGATGATCCGCCGGGTCGGTCCGTGGAACCCTTGAGCGCCGGCCTGGGCGCGTAGACAGGCGGCTGCACCCGCCGGCCAAGCCGCGTTACTTTCGGAGTGTCGGGGAAGCGGATGCGAGTCCAAGTCAAGCTCGGCTGGGTGGTCCTGCTGACGACGCTCGCCGTGGTCCTGCTGTTCGGCTCGATCAACTACTACTGGGTCCGGTACGAAACGGGCAGGACGCTGGCCGCGGAGCTGGAGAAGCGCGGAGCGCAGATCGCCCGCGCCTTGGCCGTTCAGGCGGTGGACGCCATGCTCGTCGAAGACCGCCTGCGGCTGGACCGCCTGGCGCGGGAGACCGCCTCGCTGGACGACGAAATCCTCTATATCTTCCTGGTCGGGCCGGAAGGGGAACTCGTAGCCCACACCTTCGAAAAAGGTTTTCCGAAAGAACTGCTGCACGCGAACCCGCTGCCCAAAGGCAGACCTTACATGATGAGGCGGATCCTCGACACCAGCGGACAGTGGCCGCCCATCCGGGACGTCGTCGCCCCGGTGGCGGGCGGCTACGCCGGCTTCGTCCATGTCGGTCTCGCCGAAAACCTGATCTTCGCCGGGGTGCGCGACGTAGAGCGGGCCGTGGCGTGGATGGTGGCCGCTTTCATCGTGATCGGGATCATCGGATCGTACTTTTTCATCCGGGCGGTGACCCGGCCCCTCGAGGCGCTGGCCGCCGCCGTGCGGAGCGTCAATCTGAGCCGGCTGGGCGAGGGCGACGAAGAGTCTCTCCAGATGCCGGAACCCTCCTGGAACCCCCTCGGCTTCGAAACGGAAGTGGACCGGCTGGCGCGGGAGTTCCAGGAGATGGTGCGGCGCCTCCGGGGGGCTTACCGCCAGCTCACCGAGACCCACCAGCAGCTCGTGGCGGCGGAAAAACTCAGCACCATCGGCACTATCGCCGCCGGCATGGCTCACGAGCTGAACAATCCCTTGGCCGGGCTGCGCAATTGCGTGCGGCGGATCCGCCGCGAGCCCCACAACCGGCAGCAGTTATTGCGCTATCTCGCCGCCATGGAGGAATCGGCTGAGCGGATGCACCGCGTCGTGAAAGGCCTGTTGGACCTGTCCCGGCCCCGCCGGCCGGAAGTCAAGGAAATCCCCCTGGCGCCGCTCGTCGAAAGGGTGCTTCTCCTGGCCGGACATAAACTCTCGGAGGCCGACGTGGAACCCCAGATCGAGATCGAACCCGGCGCAGCCACGATTCACGCCGATGGCGAGCAGCTCGAGCATGTGCTGCAGAACCTGGTGAGCAACGCCTGCGATTCGCTTCGGGTGAAGAGCGCCAAGGATCCGGCCTTCGAGCCGGAACTCGTGATCCACGCCGCCCGCCGGAACAACCGCGTGGAGATCGAGGTGCGGGACAATGGTATCGGGATCCCCCGAGAGGATCTGCCCCGGCTCTTCGAGCCTTTCTTTTCAACCAAATCGCCGGGTCAGGGCACCGGTCTTGGCCTGTCGATTGCCCAGGATATCGTACGGGCCCACGGGGGAACGATCCTGGTCGAGAGCCGCCAAGGGGCCGGCGCATCGTTCCGGGTGGTCTTGCCGGCGGCCAAACCTGCGGCCCTCCCGGCTCCAGCGTAATGACAGCCATGAAGGTCCTGCTGGTAGACGACGAAGATACGCTGCGAATGTCGTTGGCCGACGACCTGCGCGAAGCGGGCTACGACGTCCTGGATTTCCCCGCCGCTCCGCCGGCCCTCGAGTATCTGCGAACCGAGGGCGGCGTCGGCGCCATCATCACCGACTGGAAGATGCCCGACATGGACGGGATGAGCTTCCTCCGGCACGCCCGCCAGGCCGATCCCGACGTGCTGGTGATCGTCATCACCGCCTACGGGACCGTCCACACCGCCGTCGAAGCCGTCAAACAGGGAGCGTACGATTACCTCCTCAAGCCGTTCGATACGGACGAGTTGTTGCTGACTCTGGAACGGGCCCTGCGATTCCGGGCCACGATCGAGGACAACCGGCGGCTCTCCGCCAGACTGGAAGAACGGACCCGGTTTCACCGGCTCTTGGGTACCAGCCCGGCGATGATCCGGGTGTTCGAACAGATCGCTGTCGTGGCCTCCACTAACAGCACGGTGCTCATCGTCGGCGAGACGGGTACGGGCAAGGAGCTGGTCGCTGAGGCGATCCATCACGCCAGCCCCAGAAAAGGCAAGCCCTTGGTGCGGGTAAGCTGCGCGGCGCTGTCCAAGGAGATCCTCGAGAGCGAGCTGTTCGGACATGAGAAGGGAGCCTTCACGGGGGCCATCCGCGACAAGGTGGGCCGTTTCGAGAAAGCCCAGGGGGGCACGATCTACCTCGACGACGTCGACGACATCCCGATGGACATCCAGGTCAAGCTCCTCCGGGTGTTGCAGGAGCGCACGATGGAGCGCGTAGGCAGCACGACGCCGATCCCGCTCGATGTGAGGGTGATCGCCTCGACGAAAGTCGATCTCCGCAAACGGGCCGCCGAGGGCCGTTTCCGCGAAGATCTCTTCTACCGCCTCAACGTCGTCCCGATCCACCTGCCTCCTCTGCGCGACCGCACCGAGGACATCCCGTTGCTGGCGCAGCACTTCCTCAAGAAGCACGCCGGCTCCCGCAACCTGCGGCTTACCCCGGCGGCGCTCGAAGCCCTCATCTCTTATCCGTGGCCCGGCAATGTCCGGGAGCTCGAGCACTTGATGGAACGGCTTTCGCTCACCGCCCGCCGGGACATGATCGACTGCACGGACCTGCCGGAAGAGATCCTCTGCCCCCCAGACACGGAACGGTTTTCCGAGATCGGCAAAAAGTCCCTCGACGAGATCATCGACGAACTCACCCGCCGGGTTATCCGCGCCGCCTTGGCGCGCACGGGAGGCAACAAGACCAAGGCCGCCGAACTGCTCAAAACGCCGCCTTCCACCCTCCGCAGCCGCATGGAGAAGCTGGGGCTCTCGTGAGCTTCCCTCCAGGTGGAGCGGTTGCCCTCGGAACCCCGGCCCCCTCTCCGGGAAGTGGGAAACCCGGCGCAAGAGAAACGCTGCGAAACGCGGTTTCTCGCGTGGGTTCCGCGAGATTTCGCGTCCTGGTCCGCTCACTTGGGCCTGCCGGCGCACGGCGGACAGTGAATTCCACCGTCAGCGGCCCAAAAGTGCGGTCCATCGTGGAACACGGCTTGCTGGAAGACTGGTGTGAGCGTTCGGCTGAAGTTCCGGCCGGAGGGGCTGGTTCACCCGTCCGCGGAGGGCGGACGGCGGGATGGAAACCGGCTGAGGGCGGCGCTGCTCGACGGCGCCGCTCGCGGGAACTCAGAGACTGAGAGGTGCCACATGGCGCTGAAGGCTGTCTGCCTGTTGCTGGCTGCTGGTGTGGCGGCCCCTGGATGGGAACTCCCCCGCCCCGCGAGCGCCGAGCTCTGTGGCGACTGCCACCGGGCGATTCACGAGGGCTGGAAACGGTCCGCACACGCCCGGGCGATGACCAGCCGCCTGTTCCAGGACGCTTTGAAGATGGCCGAGTCCGACGTGGGCCCCTCCGTGCGGCGGATTTGCTTCGCCTGCCACTCCCCGATGAGCCTGAAACTCGGCGACCTCGAGCTGAGACAGAAAGTGAGCTGGGAGGGCGTCAGTTGTGATTACTGCCACTCGGTGAATGCGGTGCGCAAGCAAGGTGCGAACTTCGTCGCCGTCGTCAACTACACCGATACCAAGAGCGGGCCTTCTCGGGACGCTGTTTCCACGGCGCACCGGACCACCTACAGTGAGGTCCATCGCAATTCGGAGATCTGCGCGCCATGCCACCAGTACCGGAACAAACTCGGCCTCGACGTGCTCACCACCTACGGCGAGTGGCTGGAGAGCAGCGCGGCGAAATCCGGCCGGCAATGTCAGAACTGCCACATGTACCAGGTGCGCGGCAAGGTCGTGGACCCGCGGGTCAAACGAGTGAAGGCCACCGAGATCAATCTCCATGAGATGCCCGGCGCTCATTCGCTCGCCCAACTCAACAAAGCCGTTCGAGCGTGGCTGGACGTCGAGCGCGAAGACGACCAACTCATTGTGAAGCTGCGCATCGCGAACAGGACCGGCGCTCATTTTGTTCCCACCGGCTCTCCGCTTCGCCAACTGATCGTCGAATTGAAGGTGAACCCTTACGAAGGGGAAACCCGCTTCGAAACCATCCGCTATCGCCGGGTGGTCGCCGATCGCCAAGGGAACGAGATCCGCCGGGAGCACATCGTTTTCCTCCGGGGGGCGAGAGTGCTTTCCGATACTCGCCTTGCTCCCTCGGAAACGCGCACCGAAACCTTCCGCTTCCCCATTCCGCGCAACGTCAAGGTCGATGTGGAAGCGGCGCTCTGGTACTATTACTCACCGCTCGAGACCGCCGAAGCCCGTAAGGTGAAGTTCCACACAGTGAGCAAGTTCATCCCTTAGAGGGCGGGCTGCCCAAAGCTCCGGCCTCAGCCGGTTTCGGCCCGGCCGAAGGGTCCGCCGCACACCCCGCCAGACGATCTCACCGGAAATGCCGGCGGGCAGATCGATCTGTCCAGTGAGCGCCCCGTCCTCGTCCCGGCTCAGTTCCACCCGGACTTCGCCCCGCGGGTGCGGCACGACGCCGGAGACGCGTTGCAGCTTCCCCAGGTGGGGCTCGATGCGCACCCGCCTGAACCCCGGGGCCGCCGAATCCACTCCGAGCACCGTGCGGAAGAGTTCGATGTTGGGGCTCGCCCCCCAACCGTGGCAGTCCGAGCGGGTGCGGAACGGGCGCTCGGCCCAGGTGGTGAGGCCCTCGGCCATCATCTGCCGC